>VOFK01004343.1_pt1 | contig 29186 bp, 42 predicted proteins | sample 5384121 | NCBI WGS metagenome assembly VOFK01 (sample SAMN12384730, study PRJNA508395) | human gut metagenome | isolation source: healthy gut J | host: Homo sapiens | reverse complement strand
TCGATGCTTCGTTTCGGTTACGTATTGCTGTTCAGAAGAAAACGGATATTCGTTCCACCACTCTTTTCGGGCTTTCTGTCATCAATGTGATGTTCGAAGATCGTGTGGATGATTTCACCGCCCGTCAACAGGTATATAATTTATTGAATGACGCCGATCTTCCTGACGGGGTAACTCCGGAAGTGCAACCGTTATATGGCCCGACGGGAAATATTTCGTTATACACTCCGTAGTGATAAACGTAGTATGCGGGAGCTGAAAACAATCCAGGATTGGGTGATCGAACGTAATCTCCGTTCGGTATCCGGCGTAGCGGATATTGTGAGCTTCGGTGGGGAGGTGAAGACGTTTGAGGTAAGTGTGAATCCTCACCAGTTGATTAACTATGGAATTACTTCTTTGGAGCTTTATGACGCGATAGCTAAAAGTAACATCAATGTAGGAGGAGATGTCATCACCAAGAGTTCGCAAGCTTATGTTGTTCGTGGAATTGGTCTGATTAACGACTTGGAAGAATTGAGAAACATCGTAGTGAAAAAAACATCAACGGCACTCCGATTTTGGTGAAGAATCTTGCTGATGTACACGAATCCTGTCTGCCTCGTTTGGGACAAGTGGGCCGAATGGATGAAAATGATGTTGTACAGGGGATTGTAGTCATGCGGAAAGGAGAGAATCCGGGTGAGGTGATTGCCAACCTGAAAGATAAAATAGAAGACTTGAATCAGAATGTGCTTCCGAAAGATGTGAAGATAGTGGCATTCTATGACCGGGAGGACTTGGTGAATCTGGCGGTAAAGACTGTGACGCATAACCTGATTGAAGGAATATTATTGGTTACGTTTATTGTATTGATCTTTATGGCAGATTGGCGGACTACCGTGATTGTTGCTGTCGTTATCCCATTAGCCCTTTTGTTCGCATTTATCTGTTTACGGGTGATGGGAATGTCCGCCAATCTGCTTTCTATGGGAGCCATAGACTTCGGTATTATTATTGATGGGGCCGTGGTGATGGTGGAAGGAGTGTTTGTGGCTTTGGACAAGAAAGCGAGGGAAGTGGGGATGCCGGCTTTTAATGTGATGTCTAAAATGGGCTTGATCCGTCACACGGCAAAAGACAAGGCAAAAGCGGTTTTCTTCTCCAAATTGATTATCATCACTGCATTGATTCCTATCTTCTCTTTCCAGAAGGTAGAAGGAAAGATGTTCTCTCCTTTGGCATACACGTTGGGCTTTGCACTGTTGGGAGCTTTGATCTTTACATTGACATTGGTTCCGGTGATGTCTTCCATGTTACTGAAAAAGAATGTGCGTGAGAAGAATAATCGTTTTGTCCGTTTTATCAATGCGAAGTGTACGGCTCTTTTTGATTTATTCTATGTGCACAGGAAACTGACTATCGGACTGGCAACGGTCATAGCAGGTGTCGGATTATGGCTTTTCTCTTTCTTGGGTACGGAGTTTCTTCCACAGTTGAATGAGGGGATCTATCTATATTCGTGCTACCTTGCCACAGAGCATTTCGTTGGATGAATCGGTGACTCTTGCCAATAAAATGAGAAAAAAAACTATTAACGTTTCCGGAAGTGCGGCAAGTCCTGTCGCAAACCGGACGACCGAATGACGGTACAGATGCTACCGGATTCTATAATATCGAGTTCCACGTTGATATTTATCCCGAAAAAGGAATGGGAGAGTAAGTTGACAAAACTGGAACTGATTGATAAGATGCAGGATGATTTATCCATTTATCCCGGTATTGACTTCAATTTCTCACAACCGATTACTGATAATGTAGAGGAAGCTGCTTCCTGTGTGAAAGGGTCTATTGCGGTGAAGGTGTTTGGTAAAGACTTGTATGAGTCGGAGAAATATGCGGTTCAGATAGAGAAAATCCTGGGTACGGTTCAAGGGATTGAAGACTTGGGTGTGATTCGGAACATCGGTCAGCCGGAGCTTCGTATAGAGCTGAATGAAGGTCAGTTGGCGCGTTATGGCGTTGCTAAGGAAGATATGCAATCAATTATCGAAATGGCTATTGGCGGAAAATCGGCTTCATTGTTGTATGAGGACGAACGGAAATTCAATATCATGGTAAGGTATAGCGAGCAATTCCGTCAGAATGAAGAGGAGATAGGTAAGATATTGGTTCCGGCGATGGATGGAACGATGGTACCTATCAAAGAATTGGCAGATATAACGACGATTACGGGACCGTTATTGATATTCCGTGATAATCACGCTCGTTTCTGTGCTGTGAAATTCTCGGTGAGAGGTCGTGATATGGGTACGGCAGTTGCCGAGGCGCAGAAAAAGGTGAATGCTTCCGTACATTTGCCGGCAGGCTATTCTCTGAAATGGACGGGCGATTTTGAGAACCAGCAACGTGCCACGAAACGTCTGGCACAGGTTGTCCCTATCAGTATTGCTATCATTTTTATCATCCTGTTTATTCTATTCTCTAATGCGCGGGATGCGGGACTGGTATTGCTGAATGTACCGTTCGCTGCCGTGGGCGGTATTGTGGCCCTTCTGATAACACGCTTCAACTTCTCCATTTCTGCCGGTATCGGTTTCTATTGCCTTGTTCGGTATTTGTATTCAGAACGGCGTGATTATGATTTCCGATATAAAGGCGAATCTAAAAACTCGGCTCGCCCCTTGGAGAAAGCTACGAAAGAAGGAGTACGCTCACGCATCCGTCCTGTGATTATGACAGCGGCAATGGCGGCTATCGGTTTGTTGCCTGCTGCCATGAGTCATGGAATTGGTTCGGAGTCACAGCGTCCGTTGGCGATTGTTATTATCGGCGGATTGATAGGAGCGACTTTCTTTGCCTTGTTTGTCTTTCCTCTTATTGTGGAAGTGGTATATGAACGAATGTTATATGATAAAAACGGAAAGTTATTGCAAAGACGTATTTAGTTCATTTCTATTCTGTGGAAAAAACGTTCATAGATTAAATTTGTAGTTTTCAGTAGGTAGAGTGAGAAAGGGATAAAAGAAGGGTGATTAAAAAATCACCCGTACTTTTGTTCCTTTTTTTCTATTTCTGAAGATATATCCAGCTTTGCATGATAAGCAGAAATGATTTTCAGGGTCAGGCTAAGTCCGATGCCTTGTCCGGCATAGTCCCGGGTATTACTGCCCCGATAGAAAGACTGGAATATGTGTTCTATTTCTTCTTGTGGAATACCGATTCCCCGGTCTTCTATATCAAGAATGACTTGTTGTTGCTCCCGGTAGAGAGTCACATTTACTTCTTTATCAGAGTATTTGCAGGCGTTATCTATTATATTTTTTAATGCTATCTTCAACAGATACGGATTGGCTTTTACAGTCATCTGCCGGTCTGTCTCTTCCAAATGAAGATGGATTCTTTCATCGGAAGCTGTCAACTCTTTTTAATATATCAGCCAGAATAATCTCTTCAATATTGTTTTTTTCAGGAGTTCTTCTTCTTGTCGTGAAAGAAAAAAGAAGATGCCGGATCAGGCTGGATAACCGTTTGCTTTCCGAAGAAATTCGTTGGAGGGATTCAATGTATTCTCCGGTACTTCTTTCTTTGAGCAGACTGATTTCACATTCTCCCTGAATAGCAGTAATCGGATTGTTCAACTCGTGCGAAGCATGGCTTACAAAGGATTTCTCTGCCTTGAATGCACTGTCCAGACGATCGAGCATACTATTTAATGTTTTTATCATGTCCTCCAGCTCGTCATTATTTCCGGTAGTCTTTAACCGACGATTCAGACTGTTGGCCCGTATTCTTTTCAACTCCTTTAGTATGTGTTGCAGGGGAACCAGAATACGGCCGGAATATATTTTTCCGATGAAAAAGATCAGGATGGAACTGGCTAAAACGAGAAATATGGAAAGCAACAATAGGTGTTCCTTGATTTCTGTTCCGTAGGCATTCCGGGACATGACGAGTACGATAAAGTTTCCTTCATTATCCGGATAATAAAGGGCGGCTCCCAGTTGATCCTTATATTTGAAGGAGAAAGGGATGCTGTCCTGTCCTGCCAGCAGAAGAGCCTGCTGGTGTTGTGTGAGGTATTTATTCAGCGTATCATGCACTTCGGAGAGACTGTCCATATTTAAAAAGAATCTCATGGGCTTCGGGCAGGAGTTCGTCATATTTGCGTTGGATAATCTGGTAACTCTGTTCGTCCACCTCATCCTTTTCCCAGTGCTTCTGTGCAGTCAGGTAGGCTTTCTCACGCAGGTAGGAAGCATAGTAAAAGTTTATTGATATACTGTGTACTGAAAAATATAAAATACAGCAATGATGATGACAGTGGTCAGTACACTGATTAATGTATAGAAGAGAGCTATTTTAGAACCTATTTTCATAGCCGGTGTGCTTGGGAGTTTAAGTATTCATGATATATCCTAGTCCTACGACTGTATGAATCAGCTTTTTATCAAAGTCACGATCAATCTTTACCCGGAGATAGTTTACATAAACATCTACGATATTGGTATTGGTATCAAAGAATTCTTGTCCCACACATCTTTGAGCAGGGTGATACGTGAGAGCGCAACCCCTTGATGAGTCATGAAATATTCGAGCAGGCGGTATTCTTTAACGGTAAGGTCGATGTCTATGTCCCCCCTTTTGGCTTTTCGAGTATTGCAGTCCAATACCAGGTTATCGCAAGTCAATAGATTGGAAGGGACTTCTTTGTTGCGTCTCAACAGGGCTTTGATGCGTGCTTCCAGTTCCTGAAACTAAAAGGTTTGACGAGATAATCATCTGCTCCCGCATCCAGTCCTTTGACGATGTCTTCGGTTGTTCCTAAAGCTGTCAGCATGATTACCGGGATTTGATACCCGAACATTTGGCGATAAAGTCGGCAAAGCTCCAAACCATTTATTTTAGGCATGATAATGTCCAGTATTAAAAGGTCGAAAGGTTCGTCCTGAAGGATTTTCCAACCCGTACCCCCGTCATGACAGACGGTTACCGAATGCCCGAATCTGAGTCCCCGTTCGATGAAAGAGGCGATGTTAATTTCATCTTCAACTAATAATATCTTTGCCATCATTCAGATTGTTTATGTGCAAAGATACTTTTTTCTCCTGGCGAAAAAGAAATCCGCCCTACATTTAAGTGTTTCTTCTTTTTGAGTTGTACTGTTTTTCTGAAATTGCATGGATACTCATTGTGTTATCCGGGATAATTATCCCTTTGCTTCCTGATACATAAAGCGCTTGATTGACTTTTTCGCAGTCTTTTCAAATTCTTCAAAATGGATTTTAATCTTGCTTATTTGAGAATAGTTAGGAAGCTGTTGATTCAATTCGATACGGTTTTGCTCCATTACTTTCTGAATATCCGTCTGCTGCAATCCATGAGCGAAAGCATCATCGAAATCGGGGTAGATCAGGGCTACCAGTTTTTCGTGCTGTAAGACGATCAGTGACTCCGAAACATACGGCATGTTGTTCAGCTTGCTTTCAATTTCTTCGGGATAGATATTCTGTCCGCTAGAGGTGAGAAGCAGGTTCTTACTACGTCCGCGGACTGTCACATAACCCTCTTCATCCAACGTACCGAGGTCACCGGTATGCAGCCAACCGTTAGCATCAATAATTTGCGCCGTAGCTTCCGGATTTTTATAATATCCCAGCATCATATTCGTTCCTCTGCATACGATTTCTCCGGCGTGTGTTTTAGGGTCCGGTGAGTCGATGCGGACTTCCATTCGGGTAGTCGCTTTTCCACAGGAAGCCAGTTTCAGTGTCTCCCAACGGCTGGAACAAATAATCGGACCACATTCAGTCATACCATAAGCGATGGTGTAGGGGAAGCCTATCTTTTTAAGGAAGGCCTCAACTTCAGCATTGAAAGGAGCACCTCCGATAATAATCTCGTCAAAGTTTCCACCGAAGATTTCCATAGCGGCCTGCCGTGCCAGCGATTTGATTTTATCATTTACGATGGGTACTTTGAGCAATAGTTTTCCGATTGTGCTGTCTACCTTTGGCAGAATATCCTTTTTGATAATCTTTTCCACAATCAATGGTACACAAGAGATCACTCTGGGTTTGATTTCAGAGAAAGATTGAGAAATGATTTTCGGAGACGGCATGCGCGTCAGGAAATAGATGTGCGCACCTGCAGAGAATCCGTAAAGGAAATCATATACCATACCGAACACATGCCCCATAGGCAACATGGAAACGATATGATCTCCTGGTTTAACGGGAAGCATTTCGAAGCAATAAGCCACGTTTGACCAAAGACTGCGATAGGGGAGCATCACTCCTTTAGAGTAACCCGTGGTGCCGGAAGTATAGTTGATGATAGCTAGTTCTTCCGGACGATCTTTCCGGTAACAAATATGTTCCGGTCGAAGGTTCTTGGGATACTGTTGGCCGTAAATAGCGTTCCGGTGTTCAAAAGCGTAAGTGAGTTTTTCGTTCCGGGACACTAATGCCGAGAAATCAGCCAGCGAAGCGATGCCCTCTAACAAAGGCATGGCATCTCCATTCAGGTTCTCCCATGCCTGGTCGCCGACGAAAAAGTAATTTGGCTTCAGAATGGTTGACGATATTATGAATATTATCTGCTTTGAACTCATGCAAAATGGGAACAATAACAGCTCCGTAAGTGATGGTCGCCAAGAAGGTAACCGCCCAATGAGCACTGTTACGTCCGCAAACGGCTATTTTATCTCCCGGCTGGATGCCGGCACTTTCCAAGACAATGTGAAATTTAGCGATTTTACGCGCTACATCCTTATATTGAAGCGTGATTCCTTTATAGTCAGTTAAGGCATCCTTGTCCCAGTTTTTGATGATGCTTTGCTCAATATAATCAATGAACTGATGTTCTTGTTCCATTCGATTTTTGCACATTTAGTTTAAAACTGCGCAAAATTAATACTTCGCTGATGTAAACCGAATTTTAAATTCAAGTTTTACGGTTAATTAACGGAGGGGGAGCGAACAATTTTATCAGCCGGATAAAGGTCATTCGTGTTTCTTCCTTAGAACTAGTTCATTGGCCTATATAAAACATTTCGTCTCCACGCATGAATAAGAAACGAGTGTCTTGTAGGGACAAGAGGCTTCATGCGTGGAGACGAATCAGTTATAGTGTACTGAATAACTCTTTTCAGATGTTATTCTGAATCAGTATCTTCTTCTTTGGATTTTTCGGAAATAAGTAATAGTTTATCTCCTTCATGCAGTTTCAGTGTTCCGTTGGGAATCAGGGAACTCATCTCCGCACTTCACAATCATTGCTACCAGCGTGCCTTTCGGGAGATTCATATCTTTCAATGTATCTGCTTCTTCCAGCATACTTTTAGTAATAGTCATATCACTAAGATCAGAGTCTATTTCTTCCGGGAGTTCCACTCCGAAATCATTTCCTGTTTTTTCCAGTGGTTTGGAAAGATTCAAGATCCGAGCTACGAAAGAAATGGTTGTTCCCTGTACGACCAATGAGACAATGGTAATAAAGAATACAATGTTGAAAATGAGGTTCGAACCTTCTACGCCCGCCACTACCGGATAGGTAGCAAAGATGATAGGAACTGCACCGCGTAATCCCCCAAGATACGAAAATACGTGATTTCATCGTGATTTTCCGGAATGGAAGCAGACAAAGGAACACGCTTAACGGGCGCCCGATAATAATCATGAAAACACCAATCAACAATGCCACGGCAGCTACTTCGAGCATTTCGTGCGGGTTGACAAGCAATCCCAGGCAAAGGAACATGATGATTTGCGACAACCAGGTCAGTCCGTCCATAAAGGTGTAGATATCCTTACGATGCATGATTTTATTGTTTCCCACCATGATACCGGCGATATATACGGCAAGGTATCCGTTACCTTTCAGTAAGTCGGTGATGGAGAAAGTGAAAAACACAAATGCCAGTAATAAGATGGGATACAAGGCTTGATTATCAATATTGAGCTTATTTAACATCCGGATAGCTAGCTTTCCAAGTACATATCCGGCAGCCGCGCCGACGATAAACTGGATGACGAAAGAGCCTACGATAGCTCCGACTCCCATACCTGACGATTGAATAAACTGTATCAGGACAATGGTAAGCATATAGGCCATCGGGTCATTACTTCCGCTCTCCAGTTCCAGCATGGGACGGAGGTTGTGCTTTAAATTCATCTTCTGTGAACGGAGAATGGCGAACACCGAAGCCGAATCCGTAGACGACATGGTAGAGGCCAAAAGCAGGGAAGTAGTGATAGGTAAATAAATATTTGACCAGCTCATACCTGATATCCACCAGATAAAGAGTCCGGTGAAAAGAGCTGTAAGTAGTACTCCGACAGTGGAAAGCACGATACCGGGACCTAGAATAGGTTTGATTTCTCTGAATTTCGTATCCATACCTCCCGAGAAAAGATAATACTAAGGGCCACCATACCGATAAACTGCGCGTCTTTCGCGTCGTGGAATTGCAGGCCGAGGCCGTCACTTCCAAACAACATTCCTACTACGAGGAACAATAATAAGGTAGGTACTCCAAAGCGGTATCCGGTTTTTCCAACAACGATGCTGACGAAAAGTAAGATAGAACCGATAAGTAGGGTGTTTTCTGCTGTAAATATCATAGGCAATATATTATAAAGTTATAAAATTGTCGTTTTAATTCTCACCGTGCGAAGTTACACATTATTAACAACAAATAAAAACTCTTTTTGGATGTATTTTTGTGAAAAAAAGGGAGTTAAATTGTCTAAAAAGACTAATTTTGCAAAGAATAATCTACATTATACTTATGGATTCAAATAATCTTACTCCTTTACGGAAAGGGGTGGTAGGGGTACAATTCTTGTTTGTAGCTTTCGGAGCTACGGTGCTTGTACCGTTATTAGTGGGGCTAGACCCTTCCACCGCTTTGTTTACAGCCGGTATTGGTACACTTATCTTTCATGCGGTCACGCGGGGGAAAGTCCCCATCTTTTTGGGAAGTAGTTTCGCATTTATTGCGCCTATCATTAAAGCGACAGAACTTTATGGGTTGCCCGGCACCTTATCCGGCATGGTTGGAGTAGCATTAGTTTACTTTGTGATGAGTGCGCTTGTCAAATGGCAGGGAGTGCGGGTGATTGAACGGTTGTTTCCTCCTGTTGTCATAGGACCTGTCATCATTCTGATAGGTTTGTCACTGGCGGGAACAGGAGTGAATATGGCAAAAAGAGAACTGGGTACTGGCACTGCTTTCGTTGGTTACCGCAGTCGTTGTTTCAATGAAAGCCAAAGGGCTTTTGAAACTGATTCCTATCTTCTGTGGAATTGTTGTAGGCTATCTGGCGGCATGGCTTTTCTATGATCTGGATTTGTCCGGTGTCAGAGATGCGGCCTGGATCGGGTTACCGCAGTTTGTCTTTCCTAAGTTCTCATGGGAGCCGATCTTGTTTATGATTCCGGTAGCCATTGCTCCGGTGATAGAACATATTGGTGATATTTATGTCGTTAATACGGTCACCGGAAAAGATTTCGTGAAAGATCCGGGGTTGCACCGCACCTTATTGGGTGATGGTCTGGCCTGTTTCTGTGCCGGATTGCTGGGTGGGCCTCCTGTGACTACCTATTCGGAAGTAACAGGAGCCATGTCATTAACGAAAATTACCAATCCGCAAGTGGTCCGAATAGCTGCCATCTCTGCTATCTTATTCTCCGTTATCGGTAAAATCAGCGCATTACTAAGATCCATACCTAGTGCGGTACTGGGCGGCATCATGCTGCTGCTTTTTCGGAACGATTGCCTGTGCAGGTATTGCTAATCTCGTGAATAACTGTATTGATTTGAGCCGTACAAGAAATATCGTCATTGTGTCTTTGACACTGACTGTCGGCATTGGTGGCGCTGCTTTTAATTGGGGCGATTTTTCATTGTCCGGCATTGGACTGGCAGCTTTGGTGGGAGTAGTTCTCAATTTAATATTACCCAGAGAGGATTGAAATTCTATTCAAAAAAACATCCACTATGCGGGAGTAAATGCAGGACTCCTGATTAAGCAGGAGTCCTCCTAATATAGAAAAAAGATAGTGACGGTATATGATGGAAATAGTGACGGTATGGTTGTTGTATACCGTCACTATCCTTATCAAATACCGTCACTATTTTGTAGAAGAGAATCTGCTTGTAAAATACCCTTCTGTTCCCTTATCATTTATGATAGAAACTTCACAATATCTTCATCCACTGTACTGATACCTCCGATCCCAAATTGCTCGATCAATACGTTCTTTACATTCGGTGAAAGGAAAGCGGGAAGTGTAGGACCCAAATGAATGTGTTTCACTCCTAAAGCCAGCAATGCCAATAAAACAATGACCGCCTTTTGTTCGTACCATGCAATGTTGTATACGATAGGTAACTGATTCACATCATCTAACCCGAAGATTTCTTTCAGTTTTAAAGCGATGACGGCCAATGAGTAACTGTCGTTACATTGTCCTGCATCCAATACTCTCGGAATGCCGTTGATATCACCTAAAGCCAATTTATTGTATCTGTACTTGGCGCAACCTGCCGTAAGAATCACCGTGTCACCAGGTAATTTTTGAGCAAATTCCGTATAGTATTCACGGCTCTTCATGCGTCCGTCGCATCCTGCCATTACAAAGAACTTACGGATGGCTCCACTTTTTCACGGCATCCATCACTTTATCCGCTAAAGCCGTCACCTGTGCATGAGCGAATCCTCCGATGAGCGTTCCGTTTTCGATGGCTACGGGTGGTTGGCATTGTTTGGCATGAGCAATCAGGGCAGAAAAATCTTTCGGCTTTCCATCTTTGCGTTCGGGGATATAATGTGCACCTTCCAGACCACAAGCTCCTGTGATGTAAATGCGGTCCTTGTAGCTGGCATTTGCACGTGGCGGAACGATACAGTTACTTGAACAGGATCGGACCGTTGAAACTTTCAAATTCCTCTTTTTGTTTCCACCAGGCATTTCCGTAGTTTCCTGCCAGATGCTTATACTTTTTAGTTGAGGATAATAGTGCGCAGGCAGCATTTCACTGTGCGTATATACATCTACCCTGTACCTTCTGTTTGTTCCAATAACTCTTCCAGGTCTTTCAAGTCATGTCCGCTGATTAATATACCCGGATTATTGCGTACACCGAGACTCACTTGTGAGATTTCCGGATTTCCGTAGCTGCTGGTATTCGCTTTATCCAGCTGTGCCATTGCCGATACTCCATGTTTTCCTGTTTCCAGCGTTAATTGAACCAATTCTTCCACAGTAATATCATTGCGGGTCAATTCAGACAATGCGTGCTGCATGAAAGCAAATATTTCCGGTGACTCGTAACCCAGATTATGCGCATGCTCAACGTAAGCTGCCATTCCTTTCAGTCCGTAGTGTACAAGTTCTTTCAGAGAGCGGATATCCTCGTTGGGAGTGCGAAGCACACCGACCGTTTTTTGATTTCTCTTCAAACTCATCTTCGTTTCCATCCCAAAGACATTCGTCAGGAGCATTTTCGATCTTTATCTTGTTGCCAAGTTCTTTTTTTCAGTTTCAGTCCTTCTTTGATTTTTTTCGGTGATCGCTACTTTATCAAAATTGGCGTTAGTGATGGTGATGAACAAAGCATCATAGATAAATTTGTCTGCTTGTTCGGAAGGATGTCCATCTTTACGCAGATGTTCGTTGTAGACAGCAATTCCACGTACTACGAAGAGTAGTAAAGTCTTGCAGGTTAGCCACTTCAGACGTTTTTACCGCACACCCTTTCAAGGTACAACCGGTACCCATTGCGGTTTCTTGACATTGATAACAGAACATACTCATAACTTTTTACGTTTTTAATTAGTCCAATATTTTATTTATTGAACGCAAAAAGTAGAGGAAAAGTTTCAGGTGATTCTGTAACCAATGTTACAACAATGAATATTTTTTATCTAAAACACTCATTATTCGATTCATAAATCTTTAAACTGCTCTTATTATTGGATGAGCCGTACCAGTTCTTCTTTCTGTAAGATAGTGATATGTTTACGATCCGCTATCAATAGTCCGTCTTCCTGCATGTGTGCCAGTTCGCGGGCGAGGAAGGGCGGGAGACTCCGAAGTAATCACTCAACTCCTGTTGCGAACGGTCGAGGGTGATATGCGTCTGTTGTTGCTGTTTGTATAATCGGAGCAAGTACGAAGCAAGTTTCTGACGAATCGTTTTAAACGACATAAAGAAAAGCTTATCCGATAAAGTCCGTGCATAATTGGCAGAAAGATTCATATAGTTTTCCAAAAACTGCTCGTTCTTGCGGAACAAACTCAAAACACTTGGTTTAGGAAGTTCGATAACCTCTGTCGGTTCGTTGGCAGTCACTTCCACCGGATAGCGGTTCTCCTCACCGAACAGAAATAGAGGGCAATCGCTCTTGGAGCAGCGATGTCTTCCACTTTGATAAGACGCCCCGAATAATCAATCATCTCTCCACGTACGCTTCCTTTGGTCAGGATGACAAGGCGATTGCACACAGCTCCCTGTTGAGCCAGGATTTCCCCTTTCTTATAAGAACGTGTATGGAAACTGATCTCTTCCAGATCGGCAAAAAGCTCTTTCCGGGTGATCCCTCGGAATAAGGGGTTGTTGACTAGTGTAGGTATCATATATCAATAGTTATTTGAATTTTAAAATAAACGTTGTTTCTTTTCTCCCGCAGCAAAGTGAGACTCCCGCCCGAAAGGCGCATGATCTGTCGTGAAATACTAAAGCCCGATTCCGCTACCATTTTCTTTTGGTGGTGAAGAAAGGAATAAAGATATGCTCTGCTATTTCCGACGGGATTTCGGGACCGTTGTTTTTGATCTCGATCCATATTTCTTCCATATCATTGCAATAAGCCCGAAGTTCGATTCTACCATCCGGTTGGCTTCCGATTGCCTGAATGGCATTCTTTAGAAGATTGATAACCACTTGGGCGATGAGGTTTTCATCCGCATACAGAATTAAGTCCGCAGGAGAAATCTCCGTGTGGAAACAAATGGTGTCACACGGATTCTGATGGCGGGCAAGTTCAATCATCCTTTCTATGAATGCTTTCACATAGAACAATGACGGTTCCGGTGCAGGTATGCGTGTAAACTGCCGGTAAGATTCTACAAAAGAGAGCAAGCCTTTTTCCTGTGGTGCTGATCGTCTGCAACCCGTGACTGATCTCTTCATCTTTACCCTCGGACATGGAAAGAAGAGTGTCACAAAGGGAAGTGATAGGCGTGACCGAATTCATGATTTCATGCGTCAGAACCCGTGTCAGGCGAATCCATGAATCTATTTCCTTTTCATCCAGTTCGGTATTGATATCATTCAGAGCCAGAATACGCAGATGCTCTTTGCGCACATTGATTTCCGATACACGTATGGATAGATTAACGGTTCCCCGTTCGTTGTGAAATATCACTTGCAGTTTGTCTCCGGGACGGCAGTTCTCTATTTTCTCCATGAGCGTAGTGTCTACTTTACTCAACTGATGGATATGCGTGAATATATTCAGCCCCAAAAGACGGAGTGCCTCCTTGTTCTTCTGATAAACAGCCCCATTGTCATTGAGTACCAGCAATCCTGTACTGACAAAATCCAGAATCAGCTCGTAATATTTCTCTTGTTGTGCGGTTTCCGCTTTTACATTATATAAGATATGTCCCACCCGGTTGAGTGCCCGGTTGATCTTTTGGCTTTCGGGAGTACCGTTTTCTTCGGGAAAATGAAAAGTGTTATCATTATTTTCAAGCGCGTTAATCATGAAAAGCACCTGCTTGGTGTGAAGCTGGTACAGGCGGATTTGCCAGATGATACTAAGTACCAGCAGACAAAGACTGATGCCCAACCAACCGTATGATTGATGAATACCGAACCAGACAGTCGATATACAGAAAAGTACAGTCAGCAAAACTCTGAACCAGTACCGAATCCCCAGTTGTTGGATCTGTGAGCTCATAATCCGAACTTTTTCATCTTGTTATAAAGAGTCTGACTGGTTATCCCCAGTTGGGCGGCTACTGCCGATAAGTTTCCTGCACAAGTGTCGAGCGCTTTCCGTATCATCTGCATTTCCATTTTTTCCAGGTGGAGATACTTGTTCCTGAATGGCTATCCGTGGTACGGATAATTGGAATAATTCAGCAGGAATCAGCGGACTGTCATTGATGATAACCGCCTTTTCGATGACGTGCTCCAATTCGCGGATATTACCATACCAGGGATGCGCAGTCAATTTATCCTTTTGCTTCGGGAGTGAACTTCATCAACGACTTGTCATATTGCTTGCAGAAGTGAACCATAAATCGCTCGGCCAATGGAATAATATCCTCTTTCCGTTCCCGCAAAGGAGGAATCTCTACATGAATGGTATTGATGCGATAGAGCAAATCTTCCCGGAATTCACCTTTCACTACCATCTCCTGCAGATTCCGGTTGGTTGCACATATCAGTCGGATATCAATAGGAATTGGCGTGTTACTTCCCACTTTCACAATGCTTCGCCGTTGGATGGCGGTTAGTAGCTTTGCTTGCAGATGGTAGGGCAAATTTCCTATTTCGTCGAGAAACAGCGTACTCTTTTCGGCAGCCTCGAACTTACCTGTCCGGTCGGTGTGTGCATCAGTGAACGACCCTTTTATATGTCCGAAAAGCTCACTCTCGAATAAAGATTCGGTGATGGTTCCCATATCCACAGCAATCATTTCTTTGATATTTGCGGTTGGAAAGCGGCATGGATTTCACGTGCCAGCATCTCTTTTCCCGTACCGTTTTCACCTGTTATCAGGATATTGGCGTCGGTGATGGCTACCTTTTTAATTAATGTGCGGAGTTGTTGCATCACTTTGCTTTCTCCCCAGTACATAGGTGAGTGAACAGGCTTTTCTTTACTTGCCGTTTTCCCTGTCGTTGTGCGTAGAGGTTGCTGCGGTTTGCAGTGTTTCCACCAGTTTCTGGTTGTCCCAGGGTTTGACGATAAAGTCCGTTGCTCCCTCTTTAATACCCCGGATAGCCAGTTCAATATCGGCATAAGCCGTAAAAAGTACGACCGGAAGTTCTGGACGTACTTTCTTTATTTCATGTAACCAGAATAATCCCTCATTGCCGGTATTGATGCCTGATGTGAAATTCATGTCCAGCAATACCACTTCCGGCATTTCCTCCCGCAGGACGCTCGTCAGGGTGACAGGCGAGGAGAGTGCAACGACCTTTGAGAAATAACTTTTTAAAAGGATTTGTATGGCAGTCAGCACCCCTTTATTGTCGTCTACAATGATGATTGTTCCTGATTTACTCATTTTCGTTCAAGTTTGCAATGCGCAAACTTACGAAAAAAGAGATGTGATAATTCAAGAATCGTAATTCAAAATTGATTTTATCCCCCTTGTATCTCCAATCAAACCACTGGAACTTCAATCCGAATGATAAACTAAGATAATCACGGGGACGGAGATAGCTATTGTTTACTGCACTGATAACATACAGGTCGCACGTACTTATTTCATAGAAAAAAGTCACCGACTTGGCTAAAAATCTACGTTGCGGATCAATATCGTATGTCAACCGTTGTCCCATGAAAACATGAAAACGTACTTTGCTGGAGAAACCATAGTAACCTTTCGGATAACGTTCCGGCTCATTCACCCAAAACTGGTCGCCAAACACGGTATTCACATAAAGCCCGCAGGTAAGAGGTTCCGTAGAGAAGCCCTTTCCGATATTAATGCTCCAGGGCATATAGTTCTGCTTGAGCGTCATGGTTACTTTGGCCTTCTTTGACGAATATTTCGGTATAAATCCGAGCAATACATCCGTTTCCCACTGATTACGTTTTCCGTAATCCCATCCGGTACCGAACGAGATTAATCCCATATTTCCCGCATACTGTATTTTAGGAGTGAGTCGGGATAATCCGCTCCCAGTTTCTGCGGAAACGGTGAACCCGATTATCGTAGCGGGTATGTTTGGTGTGCTTCGGTGTGGCAGGCAACACGGAGTCCGCTTTGATAATGGTGAATAAAGACTCCCCGTTACGAAAGGTGATAATTGAATCATCCTTGATGATAAAATGGAGCGAATTATCCTTGTAGTTGTTGATAATCGTATCCCTCTTGCAGGTAGCAGACATCAGACCGGGAAGCAGGAGAAGCACAGACAGCACTCCTGCGCGTAAGATATAATTAGTATTTAACCAGCTCATATTCGTATTTTTCCGGAGTTATTGTAAATACCAGATAAGTACGGTAATCCATACAATCACTGGTAACATAATGTATTCCATCATCAAAAATCACATCGTCCTGATGGTGATGGGTATGGGCGGCCGTGCAGAACTGTACTCCTGCATACTGTTTGACATAGTGTTGGAATACTTTTGCCACATTATCATTGAACACATCCGTATAGGGACGCGCGTGCATACAAATGACCGTTTTTTCAAACTCATCCCGCCTGTTCGTTATCTCATTTTCCATAAAGGTAAAGTCCGGTACAGGTTCGGAGTAATCATACTCCAAAGCGTTGGTATTCAGGCAGACAAACTTCACATCTCCTGCGATGAAAGAGAAGTTTGTGGGGCCGAATACAGCCTTGTAGGTTTCCGCTCCCGTTCCCAGACAGTCATGATTTCCGATCAGAGCCACATAAGGCACATGAAGTCCGTTCATGATATCCCTTTGCCAAAGAAATTCTTTGGTCAGTCCGAAGTCACTCATATCCCCTCCGTGAATAACGAAGTCAATATCATTTCGTTGATTGATTGCTTTTACAAAATCTTCCGTTTCGTCATACCATCGTTGTGAGTCGCCCATTGTCACGAACCGTATCGTAGTTTTACCCTGGCAATTTGCTTCTATTCTTTCCATATTATGTGCGTTGACCTCTGTTTCTCCGCTGATGCGGACGTCATACGGATGATAGTCTATCATACCGCATCCCGAAAGGAACAGGCACGAAAAACAGTGCATATAAATTCTTCCTCTTCATCATCATTACTTTTTAATAGTTTAGAAAACTAGATGCAAAGATAAAGTTTTCTATCGGGATGGACAATCTCCCCATGGATAATAGAGACTGTTGGAACAATTTAAAGGAGAAATGGAATAGTCTCCCGGTTGTCTAATAATTAGACGGTCCTGTCTAATTTTTTAGACAATATTCAGAAAGGTTGAAATGATAAACACTTGATAATGAATTGTTATTCTTTTTTTGGCATGCTTTCTGCATTCTTGAGAATAGAAAAAACAGAAATAAAATATAATATGAAACAAATTTATTATGTGATCCGTACTTTATTGCGGGGGCATGGTTCCAACGTTATCAAAATCCTCTCTTTGGCGTTGGGGCTGACGATGAGCATCCTGTTGTTTGCCCGCGTGGCTTTCGAACAGAGCTTTGACAAATGCTTCAAAGATTATGATAACCTGTATCAGATCTTCTCCGTCTTTTCCGCCAATGGCCAAACCTTTGAGCCGCAGGAAATGAACTGCGGACCGGTGGCGGGTGCCATACAGGAGAACTTTCCTAAAGAAGTGGAAGCAGCCACCAGCTATTGTGTCTGGATGAGTGCCCCTCTTTATTATGGAAGTGTCCGTTTTGAAGCTAACAAAGTGACAGCCGATTCACTATTCTTTCAAACTATGGGTATCGATGTTTTGAGCGGTGTTCCGGAAAAAGAACTGATGCAGAAAGATGTTGTCTTTCTTAGTGACCGGTTGGCGCGTAAGATGTTCGACCAAGAAAACCCGATAGGCAAAGTAATCTCCTATAATAAAGAAATAGAACTGACAGTGAAAGGCACGTACGCCGACATACCCGAAAATGCTACCGTCAGACCGGATGCAGTGATTTCTTTGCCTACCGTATGGAGCCGTGGATGGGGAAACTACTCCTGGAGAGGAGGCGATAGCTGGATCGCATTTATCCGTTTCCGTCCCGGAGCAGACAAATCCGTGGTGAATGCCCGGTTGAATGACCTGATAAAGAAATATCGTCCTGCGGAAGACCAGAAAGTGGTAGGTTATACCGCTTTTGTAAAGCCGATCCGTGATGTATACAGGGAAGAACCGGACGTGAAGCGGATGCGGAACATCATGTCTATCTTGGGAATAATCATCCTTTTTATCGCTACCTTGAACTACGTACTGATCTCCATCTCTTCACTCTCATACCGTGCCAAAGCCATCGGCGTACATAAGTGTAGCGGTGCAGGCAGCGGCAAAATCCTGGGAATGTTCCTATTGGAAACAGCTATCATTATTCTCTTCGCCTTGCTATTGATGGGATTAATCTTACTGAACTTCCGCGACTTTATAGAAGACACAACCGCCGTTGAACTCGGAGCCCTGTTCTCTTTAGACCGTCTTTGGGTACCCCTGCTGACGGTAGCTATCCTGTTCCTCATAGGAGGAGCACTGCCCGGACGCATCTTTGCCAGAATCCCCGTTTCACAAGTCTTCCGCCGCTACACAGAAGGAAAAAAAGGATGGAAACGCCCGCTATTATTCGTGCAGTTTGCCGGCGTAGCTTTCATCTGCGGATTGATGTATGTGGTGATGCTGCAATACTACTATGTCTTGAACAAAGACCTGGGATACAATCCGAAGCGCGTTGTCGTAGCCAATACTGATTTCGGCAATAAAGAAAACCAAGGACTATGCCCTGACTTTCTTCCGTGGCCTGCCTTATGTAGAGTCCGTGTCCAGTGCCGATTCCCATCCGTCTATAGTTATAGTGGAACGATGATTCAGGATGAAAGTGGACAATCACTTTTCTCCTCCCGTTTTTGCGAAATGATGGAAGACTATCCAAAGATGATGGGTATGGTGATGAAGGAGGGGCGTATGCCACGGAATGAAAACGAAGTAGCCATCAATGAAACATACGGCGAATGGATGCATTGGGGGAACCGAACTATTGAACCGTACCGTCTATAATTCAGGCTACGTATGTAAAAAGTAGTGGGGAGTGATTAAAGACTTCGGATCGGTAATTTCACCAACCCGCAAGCACCCTTCATCCTGATGAGTACCAAGAATTTCGGAAACTGTGTTCATGTCCGGCTGAAAGAACCTTTTGCAGAGAATCTTCAGAAACTGAATAAAGTATCGGCAGACGCTTTCCCCGATAAAACGGTCGATTTCCGTTCGATGGAGCAGATGATAAAAGAGAGTTATAACTCCATCCGCGTCTTCAGCAATGCTACCATACTGGCGGCGGTTACCATGTTCTTTGTGATGATGATGGGATTGATAGGCTACACAACCGATGAAGTCCGCCGCCGTTCCAAAGAGATTGCCATACGTAAAGTCAATGGTGCCGAAGCCTCCGGCATTCTGGAAATGTTGGTGAAAGATGTGCTCTATGTAGCCGTTGCAGCCGTTGTGATCGGTGTAGCGGCATCATGGTACGTCAATGATATGTGGATGGATATGTTTGCCGAGCACGTGCCTGTCAGTTGGGCGGCGTATGTACTGATAGCGATTGTAAATCTTCTCGTTATCGTAGCCTGCGTACTTTGGAAATCGTGGCGGATTGCCAATGAAAATCCGGTGAATAGCCTTAAAAGTGAATAATTAAAACATAAATAAAAAGAGTATGATTGAAATAAACAACATCAGTAAAAGTATTCCGTACTTCCGAAGTGGAGACGGTCGCATTAAATCATGTAAACCTTGAAGTAAAAGAAGGAGAGTTTGTAGCCATTATGGGCCCTCCGGTTGTGGTAAATCCACTTTGTTGAATATTCTGGGTTTGCTCGATAACCTCACCGAAGGTTCCTACCGCTTGATGGGTGAAGAAGTGGGCGGATTGAAAGAGAAAGAACGTACCCATGTGCGTAAGGGCAAACTCGGATTCGTATTCCAGAGCTTTAACCTGATCGACGAGCTGAATGTTTACGAGAATGTAGAACTTCCTCTGACATACCTTTTAAAGCATCCGAACGCCGCCGCATGGTAGAAGACATTCTGAAACGGATGAACATCAGCCATCGTGCCAAACACTTTCCGCAACAACTTTCCGGTGGTCAGCAACAACGTGTCGCCATTGCCCGTGCCGTAGTGACCAACCCGAAACTGATTCTCGCCGATGAGCCGACCGGTAACCTCGACTCAAAGAATGGGGCAGAAGTGATGAACCTGTTGACCGAACTGAATAAAGAAGGAACAACCATCATCATGGTGACACACTCACAACACGACGCATCCTTTGCCCATCGTACAGTTCATTTGTTCGACGGCAGCCTGGTAGCCAGTGTGATAGCATAAACCAGATCAGAAGCAAGTATGAGACAAATCTATTATAGCATACGTACATTACTGCATGAGCGTACTTTGAATATCGTAAGAGTGCTCTCCCTTTCTTTAGGACTAACAGTTGGCATCTTGCTTTTCTCGCAAATAGCTTTTGAGATGAGCTATGAGAAATGTTACCCGGAAGCGGAGAATCTGATAATGGCGAGAATAGCGGCACAGAATATGACGACCGGCGAAGTGCAGGGTGATGACGGAATGAATTATGACTATACCGTCTGTGATCCGGTAGCTTTTACCTTGGCGCAGGATATGCCTGAAGAAATAGAATCAGCCACCTGTGTACTTCCTTCCCAGTTTTATCATATTTATAAGGAAGACAAACTGCTGTCAAAAGCAAATTCCATGATGGTCGACACCTGTTTCTTTGAAACGATGGGTATACCCGTACTAAAAGGGAACGCGAAAGATCTCATCATCTCGAATAGCATATTTGTATCAGAACATTTTGCCCGTGAAACATTCGGTAGCGCAGACCCTATTGGGAAAACCCTTTCGGCCGACAAGCAGTTGGAGCTCACAATTCGCGGCGTCTATAAAGACATACCCGAAAAATTCGATGCTCTCCCGTGACTTTGTGATTACCATCCACCGCGATGGTCGCTATGCAGTGGTAACGGTTGGAATGGGAATGATATCTTTTATGCCTTTGCACGCTTGCGTCATGCGTCGGATATAGACAAGGTGAACAGCAAAATTCAACAAGTAATGGCAAAATACAGCCCCTTGCAATGGGATGACTGGAAGTTGGAATACAGCGTTGTTCCTCTTTCGAAACGCCATCTGGATTCTGCCGATACCCAGAAACGTTTGATGATATTCGGCTTCCTCGGCTTTTCAGTGTTTTTTGTAGCCATCATGAATTATATGTTGATTTCAATAGCCACTATCAGTCGTCGTGCAAAAAGCGTAGGAGTGCATAAATGCAGTGGAGCCAGTTCCGGAAACATCTTTGGCATGTTTCTGGCAGAAACCGGAGTATTGGTTCTACTATCCGTCCTGTTTAGCTTCCTGTTGATAATCAACATGGGCGAATTGATCGAAGACCTGTTGGGAACCAGCCTTGCCTCACTGTTTGCCTGGGACATCATTTGGATACCCTTGCTCACTGTAGTAGTCCTTTTCCTCCTGGCAGGAGGCATACCGGGAAAACTGTTCTCACGTATTCCCGTCACGCAGGTATTCCGGCACTATACGGATGGAAAAAGAGGATGGAAACGTTCATTACTATTTGTCCAGTTCACGGGTACCTCCTTTGTACTCGGATTATTGCTGGTTACCCTGTTACAATATTCTCACCTGATGAATGGAGATATGGGAATCAAGATTCCGGGACTGGTAGAAGCCGAAACCTGGATGTCCGGCGAAACAGTAGAACATGTAAAAGACGAGTTGCTCCGCCAACCGATGGTGGACGGGGTATCGGCATCCACACACAGCGTACTGGGAGAATATTGGACACGTGGATTGATTGGTAACGACGGCAAACGCATTGCCACCCTTAATTTCAATATGTGCGACTATGATTATCCGAATGTGATGGGAATCAGAATAACAGAAGGCACTACCATCAAGAAAAAAGGCGATCTATTGGTAAATAAAGAACTCGTTCGTTTGATGAAATGGACCGATGGTGCCGTAGGAAAATCAGTGAGTGGGGTAGAAGGTACCATCGTGGGAGTGTTTGATGATATTCGTAATAGAAGTTTCTATTCCAGTCAGTCTCCTATCGTATTGATTGCCGATAAAGAATCGGCCAATCACACCATCAATGTTCGTCTAAAAGAACCCTATGACGAGAAACCTGAAACGCTTGAACGAATGTGTGGCAAAAACATTCCCGAAATGTAGCCCTGAACTTCAATTCAGTAGACAGCATGATTCGCGAAGGCTATAAGAGCGTATACCGTTTCCGTAACGCAGTCTGGATTTCGTCCTGCTTCATCCTGCTTATTGTCATCACGGGATTGATTGGCTATGTGAATGGAGAAACTCAACGCCGCAGCAAGGAAATAGCCATACGCAAAGTGAATGGGGCAGAAGCCTCCGGCATCCTGAAACTATTGATATACGACATTCTGAATATCTCCGTAATCTCTGTGCTGATAGGTACTGCCGCTTCCTATTTTACAGGCCAAATATGGTTGGAACAGTTTAGCGAACGAATTGATATGGATCTGTTACTTTTTATAGGAATAGCCCTGCTGGTACTATTGGTTATCGTGGCTTGCGTGGTAGTGAAAGCCTGGCACGTTGCCAATGAAAACCCCGTAAAGAAAGCATCAAAGCAGAATAAAGAATAAAAACCAACAGGCGGAGTAAAAGCAGTTAATGCTTTATTCCGCTACCGTTTCCGGATGTTGTTTAGACACTTTCTTAATGTAAATCATCAGACTGACAACCGCCGTAATAAACGCCAATGCATCCGATACCGGCATACTAATCCAGATACCTTCCAATCCCCACCAGTTGGGAAAGAGCAGCAAAAAGCAAGGCAAAAGATAAAGCAACTGTCGCGTCAGCGAAAGGAAAATACTGATTTTTGCCTTGCCGATACTTTGGAAAAAGTTACCGATTACAATTTGTGCCCCTACAAACGGGAACATCAACACAGTCAGCCGGATACCGCCTACCGCCAAATCAATCAATTCATCGCTATCAGTGAAGAGAGCCGATACAGCATGAGGGAAAAACTCGCAGATCACAAACCCGCTGCTGGTAATCACTACCCCGGAGATAATCCCCAGTCGCAACGTTTGTTTCACCCGGTCTATCTTCTGTGCTCCGAAGTTATACCCCACAATAGGCTGCATACCCATCGTCAGACCTAACACAATCATCACATAAAGCGTCAGCAAACGGTTAATAATCCCATAAGCACCAATCGCCATATCGCCCCCGTAATTTTGCAGACTGTTATTGATGATAATCACAATGGCACACGCACACACATTCATCAGGAAAGGAGACATACCGATGGCGAAGATACTCTCCACAATCCTCCGTTTCATCTTCCAGATATTCCCCTCAAAATGCACCGTACTGTCTTTCTTGACAAAATGGCTCACCACCCACACCATACCGATCAACTGCGAGATAACCGTTGCCGTAGCCGCACCCCCCTCATTCCCCATTCGAAGTGGAAAATAAAGATAGGAGCGAGGATAATGTTCGCTACCACCGTCACCATCGAAGTCAACATCGCCTTTTTCGGGTATCCGGTAGCACGCATCACGTTGTTCAACCCAATCATCGTATAAGTGATAGGAGTACCCAATAAGATCACCTGCATAAAGCTCCGCGCATAAGGAAGCGTCTCGCTACTGGCCCCGAAGAAAACCAAATATATCATCCAGGAAGATGAAAGACAAAATACCAAAGAAGAGCGAATTTGTGATACAAAGCATCAGCGTATGTGACAAAATTTCCGTAGCTCCTTTCATATCCTTCTGTCCCAAACGGATAGAGGCGAGGGTAGACCCACCAGCCGAAACCAGTGTACAGAAAGCGACTACCAGATTCATCAGCGGGAAAGCTGACCGCTAATCCGGCAATAGCCATCGGTCCTACACCATGTCCGATGAAGATACTATCAATAATATTATAGATAGAAGTAATCGTCATTCCGATAATTGCAGGAATGGAATATTGTAACAGCAATTTGCCGATACTTTCTTTGCCTAAGATATGTGGGTCGTTCTTGCTCATGCGCTAGTAGATTTTGTTGGATAAAAACGTATGTTACGTTTTTTTTAGCTTTGCAAAGGTACGAATTATTTGCCTGATTCGATGATTATTCGGAACTTTGCGGCGATAGATACACAAGGTTTAACGTTTAGGTAAAAAGAAAGTTTATATATGAATACAACGAAAACGATTGCGGCACTCTTTCGATTTTTGATGGTGTCATTATGGATACAGAAACGCAGTACACAGTCTTCTGGGACGAGCAGGGACGGAAATATCTGAATGAAGAAGATTTCGGCCGCCGTATCAAGGGACAGACACTATTACAAATCTATGAAAAGCATTTCGCGGACAAACCCGAAGCCCAGCTTGAAATAAGCGCCGAACTCAATGTTTACGAGAAAAAGATGTCCTACGAATACATCCCCGGGTAGAAGCCTTCATAGCCGATCTTCGCCGGAACGGTGCAAAGATAGCCGTAGTCACCAGCTCCAACGAAGAGAAGATGGCAAACGTCTACAATGCCCATCCCGAATTTAAAGGAATGGTAGACCGCATCCTGACAGGAGAGATGTTTGCCCGTTCAAAACCCGCTCCCGACTGTTTCCTGTTGGGAATGGAAATCTTTGAAGCCACCCCCGAAAACTCCTATGTCTTTGAGGATTCTTTCCACGGCCTGCAAGCCGGAATGACTTCCGGGGCAACCGTGATCGGACTTGCCACCACCAATACACGTGAAGCCATCACTGGCAAAGCACATTATATAATAGACGACTTCACCGGCATGACCTACGACAAGCTCCTGATCCTGCATCGTTAAGAGAAAGAATAAATCCGAAACGCATTATTGCACTTGATAAATCGCTTCCTTTATATTGTTAAGGAGCTTTTATTATACCTCACAGAATCCTTCCAACCGCCTCCCCCAGCTATCCAAGCGAGGTGTTTGAAAGGATTTTTGCATTTCCTTCTCTGTTATGAATTAAATGTTATAACTTTGCCGCGATTTTTGAAGGCGCTTGACGTCGTTTTTAATTTTTAATCATTAATTTTTAATTTAAAAAGACATGGCTGGTTATATATCAGATGACACAAGAAAGGTGACTACTCATCGCCTGGTTGAAATGAAACAGAGAGGTGAAAAATATCTATGCTGACTGCTTATGATTACACAATGGCACAGATTGTAGACGGTGCGGGAATGGACGGCGTAATCCTGGTAGGCGACTCCGCTTCTAACGTAATGGCAGGTAACGTGACTACATTACCTATCACGCTCGACCAAATGATCTATCATGCCAAATCCGTGGTACGCGGCGTGAAACGTGCGATGGTGGTAGTTGATATGCCTTTCGGATCTTACCAGGGCAACGAGATGGAGGGACTTGCTTCCGCTATCCGCATCATGAAAGAAAGTCACGCTGACGCATTGAAGCTCGAAGGCGGTGAAGAAATCATTGACACGGTGAGACGCATCGTATGTGCTGGCATTCCGGTAATGGGACATCTGGGACTCATGCCTCAATCCATCAATAAATACGGCACCTATACCGTGCGTGCCAAAGACGACGCCGAAGCCGAAAAACTGATTCGCGACGCCCATCTATTAGAAGAAGCAGGCTGTTTTGCCATTGTACTCGAAAAGATTCCCGCAACCCTTGCCGAACGCGTAGCATCCGAACTGACCATACCTATTATCGGTATCGGTGCCGGTGGCCACGTAGACGGTCAAGTATTGGTGATTCAGGACATGCTTGGCATGAACAACGGATTCCGTCCGCGTTTCTTGCGTCGTTATGCTGACTTGTACACGGTGATGACCGATGCCATCAGCCGTTACGTTTCTGACGTGAAGAATTGCTACTTCCCCAACGAGAAGGAACAATATTAAGTATAGTATATGGCAGTTAAATTGTGGACAGTTCATTTTATGCGGATATGTGTAGCTAATTTGCTGTTGTTTATATCCTTGTATGTGTTATTTCCGGTACTTTCCGTAGAGATGGCCGACCGTCTCGGAGTGCCGGCCGCACAGACAGGAGTAATCTTTCTCTTTTTCACCTTGGGGATGTTCCTCATCGGTCCTTTCCATGCCTATCTGGGTAGATGCATAGCAAGCGTAAGTACGTCTGTATGTTTGCTGCTGTCCTGATGGTAGTGGCGACCATCGGATACGCCTTTGTCACCAACCTCACAGAACTGATTCTGTTGGGCACCGTGCAAGGGCTTGCCTTTGGCATAGGCACAACAGCCGGCATCACATTGGCCATCGACATCACCAACTCCACACTGCGCAGTGCGGGAAACGTCAGTTTCTCCTGGATGGCACGTATGGGAATGATCGCAGGCATTATCCTCGGAGTATGGCTTTATCAAAGCCAATCCTTCCAAACCCTGCTCACTGTATCTGTCATAACCGGAGCTGTCGGAATCCTCATGTTATCAGGAGTTCTACGTACCTTTCCGTGCGCCGATTGTCACCAAACTCTATTCCTTCGACCGCTTCCTATTGCTTCGTGGATGGGTTCCTGCCATCAACCTGATTCTGATAACCTTCATTCCGGGACTGCTGGTTCCCCATGGTACACCCTTTCCTAAACGATTTCGTACTCGGAAACACAGGAATCCCCCGTACCGTTCTTTTGTAGGAACAGCCCTCGGATACATCGTTTCTCTGTTCTTTGCACGTCTGTTTTTCATGAAAGAGAAAACACTGCGGCTGGTCATTATAGGACTCGGATTGGAAATCGTAGCCATCTCCCTACTGAATACAGACATCTCCATAGGCATTTCCTCCGTACTCTTAGGACTGGGCTTAGGCTTTATCCTGCCGGAATTTCTGGTGATGTTCGTTGAAAGCTATCCCACCATTGCCAACGCGGAACAGCCAACACCACCATCTGCTGGCAACCGAAATCGGCATTTCCCTGGGAATGCTACCGCCTGCTACATGGAATTGATACAGATAAGATGCTACATACCGGACAGATGGTAAGCTTCTATCGCTTGCTGTTCCTTTCGTATTGGTCTATCCTTATTATATAAAGAAGAAAGTAAGATAAAATAGACAGAAGAACAAAGAACATATTTCAGGAGTGATGATTATTTTTTTTGATTTTCATCATGCATCCAAAAACTTTCTTTTGTTTTTGTTTTCTTTTAATTCCTTCTTACCTGTTTTACACCCCTGTTTTCGGTCCGTAATTTTTTTGATAAGAGCTTTTTTGACGCCCCGTATCACCTTAAATTATGTCAGTGTGCCAGAGAACAACCCATCGTTCGAATCAATACCGATAGAACGTAGCGTGATACCATTCTCTTTCGATATAATAGAAGTAATATTTGTCACGATACCAATATCATCATGTCCTAGCGCAGCGTGATCGGAGATTGCGTACCTTCCGACTTGCCTCGCCCAGCGAGCTCTTCTTCACATCCGGTAGCCGAAGCGTTCGCGCATCTGGTTCGCGTTCCTGGACAATCCGACCGGTGTATCTTGATACCGCCGCTCCGCACCGTTACGAACCCGAACACATCATCGCCATAAATCGGGTTACAAACATTTAGCCAGTTTAAATTCCAGTCGCTTTCAGATTTACTGGTCAATCACCAGTACATCCTCTTTAGATGTCGTTTCCTCCTGCGCGCGGTCACTGCAAATTATTACCCTTCGGCACTCCGATAAACAATTTCATCGTGCGTATCGCTGTCCCGTTTTTGCTGCTCGTATTTATCCAGAATCTCGTTCACATCCAGTCCGCCATCGGTCCGTTGAGAAACTCGTCACGTTCTTGAATCCCAAACGCTTGATGAGGCGCATCGCTTAAGTCGCTTCATCATACTCCAGTTTGCGGTTCTGAATTTTCGTTCCAGCGTCTCTTTTGGCAAACGCATGTTGGCGTGCCACCTTCAGTGCGCCTGGCGGCCTTAAGGAATAACGGAAATGTTCAGCCAGTCCCAGTTTCGGTCTGGGTGTTTTAAAGTCATGATTTCCACCTGGTCGCCGCTGTTCAACGCTTTCTGCTTCAACTGCACATTCTTGCCGTTCACTTTCGCGCCGATACACTTGCATCCCAACTTACTATGTATATGGAAAGCAAAATCGAGCACCGTAGCTCCTTTAACAAGTTTGAACAAATCCCCCTTGGGGTAAAGACAAACACTTCATCCTCGTAGAGATCCATCTTAAACTGATCCATCACCTTTCGAGTCGTTGTCGGCGTTTTCCAATGCCTCCCGCACGGTCAGCCACTCGTCAAGCCCGTTTCTCACCTTTGATACCTTTATCTCCAGTGCGCAGCCAGTCCGCGTTCCGATCTCATCCATCCGTCGGGTACGTATCTGCACTTCCACCCATTTCCCTTCCGGGCCCATCACGGTGATGTGCAACGACTCATAACCATTACTCTTCCGAGAGCCAGTCGCGCAGACGCTTCGGGTTCGGTTGGTACATATCCGTCACAATAGAATACACCTGCCAGCACTCCTTAGCGGGTTCCGATCGGAATCCAGATAATACGAATAGCGAACAAGTCATAAATCCCTTCAAACGGAGTCTTTGCTTCAATCTTGTTCCATATAGAATGTATCGACTTGGTGCGTCCCTTAATGTCGAACGCGTCAGTCCGGCTTCCGCGACCTTCTTTTTATCGGTTCAATGAAGGCGGCAATATATTTGTCGCGGGAAGCTTTCGCCCCGTTCAAATTTTCTCTTTTATATATAATAATACGCTTCCCGCGTGTACTTCAATGATGTTAAATCTTCCTTCGACGAGTTTCTGTAAAGCCCCAAAAAAAGGTGCCAGTGAAAGTATAAGTAAGCTGCCCTTATTTCGCAACCTTGACGGTGGTCCTCGTTTCCGGTATCCTTAATTCAAGCACATTACAGCCATTTTTGTTTTGGCAATCATAATCAGGGATCACACGCATATTCGCAATGACAGAGAAGGTTGTGAAATTTCTCCGATTGATAGCCGGACTTTGGAGTACAGTCCATTGTTTTTTTACCAGTCCTTTGATGATACTGCCTACATCTTCCCCGTGCTCGATGTTCACGTCCTCAATGCTCAGATATGTGCTTTCACAATTTCATGCAGCATGATTCCGATAAGGCACGAACTCATTCCGATTTCCTCGGCTACGATAACAGCCGTTTGTAAATCTCTGAGCAATACGTAACTGAACGAAGTACTGAT
>VOFK01002447.1_pt1 | contig 29195 bp, 51 predicted proteins | sample 5384121 | NCBI WGS metagenome assembly VOFK01 (sample SAMN12384730, study PRJNA508395) | human gut metagenome | isolation source: healthy gut J | host: Homo sapiens | reverse complement strand
ATCAGTATGCTTCGTTCAGTTACATGTGCTATATTATGCTAAAATAATACAAAGAAGTATATCTTTCGGCAGAAGTAACAATAAAAAAAGCAGAGTTTTTGTGCAATCATACAAATTTCTCTAAAAACTGTAATTTTTTTGGAGCGTTTTAGGATTATTAATAATAGAGAGCAATTTACAAGGCTTTTCAATTGGACAAGCATTGCCGAACTTCAATATGAAAAATATGCACAAAAAATACTTAATAAATTTTATATCAATTAGTAGAAAGTTAAATATACTTGACATAAATAAACTGGAAACTATTGTAAATTTATTGGCTATATTGTATAATTATATCAGATTATATACGCTAACGATTGATAATTGTATTTTATCAAGCATTGTGGTTCAATTTAAGATATAATATATTAATTTTTAGGAGATAATATTAATGATAAGTACATTACAAAAGAATTTAAAACATGACAATAACGCCGTTTTACCATGTCTTTTTGCCATCAATGCATTCAACTTCATGCTTTAATGCTGAAGAAATTTACAAACAAAATAAGATAAAAGTTCAATTATGTGATAAATTTAAGAAAAAATTAGTATATTTTTTTTATGGGAAACCAGTATATAAAGTTGCACAAAAACGAAACTCAAAGTCGCAGTGATAATTTATTATCACCTGTTTGTTTTATCGTGGATACAAAAAAAGCTTCCAATAGAATTAATTATACCTTTTGATTCTGGTGCATACATATCAAAAAGGTATGATAATATTTTCCCCTGATGATTTTATAAGTAAAGAAAAAATTAGTGGAAAATTTTTCTTTGAATAATAATATAAATGCCATAAAAATTTTTATTAAAAATTTTTATGGTAACAATGAAAATTACTTATCTGGAATTTGTTGTTTTAATGATAGTTTAGCTTGTGAATGTTCAATTGAATCACTAATAAATTTGCTCAAATCTAGAGGGAATTTTAATTTTGATGATCGTGCAAAAACGGTAGAAATCATATGCAAAAAAGACATAAAATTAAATAAAATAATTAAGGCGATAATTATTCCTAATAATCATATTAATAATAAATATTTCCAGGATTTTAAAAAAAGAAAAAATCCGCATGTTGAAGTAATTGTATACAAAAACACATTATCCACTTTGCCCAGTTTTTATTAAATGAAGCAGTATTTCAAAAAGGCATATGACTATATAACAAAGGAGAATCTAAATATGAATAATATAGTTTCCTGTTATAAGTTAGTTGGGTTTATAAATTTATATAATATTATTCCGGATTTTGTGTATCCAGTTTTTTCAGCACATAACAAATTTTACTTTCAGGATGGCAAATCAATTTTCATCAATAAATTTTTGAAGTTCAAACTGATTTATCGAACAAAATAATATTTATTAAGGATTTATTTATAGAAGAGTTAAATGATTCGACTATCCCAAAAATGTTTTGTCAAAATTCGCCAAGTGTTTACGCTTATCAGCAAAACAACGAAAAAATATTTTATGGGTGATATAGTTTCATTTTATAATTTTTATTAATAAGCAGTCTAATAATGATTTTATTATAGATTTTTTTTGATTGAAAATAAGCTTAATTATAATTTAGCCAATAATATGCATATTGAAAATTGGAACTGTAGATTAACTAATATGAGTTCAAGTTTTTTCAAACTACCCCTTTATTTAATTATAAAAAAATAATATTAATGAAAATTTTTTTTTGACAGCAACAGCACATTCATATTATAGTTATAGTACACATCCATTTAAGCGAAATTATGTATTCAAAGTTGACGATGACTATTTTAAGCTTGATGTAAAAATAAACATTAAGTTATATGATACCTTTTGTAAATTGATAGATGAATACGCTGATATATGTATAGATATCTCTTCAGAAAATCAAAAAATTGAATTTGTAGAAAAGCTGCTTAAGAAAAAAAAAAGTGGTTACTTTCACCTACACAATATAAAATAATTATAAATAAATATGGCAAAAATTATTTGTCTCGTAACGAAGGCGCTTATGCGATAAATGATTTAGATTTAAAAGAGGAAAACACAGCATTATTTTTTACTTAATAATTTTTTAATGGATGTTATAGAAGATAAAAATATAAATACTTTTTGATAATATTTATAGATGATACGAGTTATTCAATCTGAACTATATTATCTAAGTATGTCTTATACTTAGATACAGTGACAGACAATTGTAATGATCAATTAGTGTATTTAAAGAAATAAACTACTACTTTTTCCTATTCATCTATTTCATAGTCACAAGACATATTGTGACTATAAAAAGATGAATAGTCCGCAAAGTCCGTAGCTGCGGGTTTTTTTGCTACTCTGACGGTGAAAAATCAAGCTTAAAAACCATGGATGAATGAACCCAATAAGAAGGATTCGAACCCGCGATTTTTTAATATTTCAGAATTCAGAGGCATATTTGAGAAAAATAATCTCAAATATGCCTTTTTCATATGTAGATTAGTATACAAAGTTTTAAAAAGCCGTTTTTGTTTAATATTTTAAGTGATATTAAACAAAGCGGCTTTTTTGTATTTCTGGAGGTGAATTTAAAAAAACGCTTAAATATATTTATGGAGGAATTCATCAAAAGAATGATAAGAACGGCGGTCAGGGCAAAAGCTATCTTATGAAGCTTCTGCTGACGAATCTGCGTGAATTCGGAAAGTTTCAGCTTGTCCAAAATCGGTCAGATCGTCGATGTCAAATCGCACATACAGCTTCATCAGTATAATTTCAATGGTGTCGATAATACTTGACGCAGAACATGAGTATCAGGAACTTACATAAAATCGGCGTTGAAAATACCATTGCGACAATAAGGAAAAATTATTTGGAAAGACGGGTGGAAGATAAAGTACAGTAAATCATAAACTGAAAAATACTGCATAAAATATACCATAAATGAAAAAAGAAACGAGGCAAATCATGAAAAAACAAAAAATAACTGAACTGCTGATTTTTTATTGTAGCAACAGAATTGGTCGGCGCCTTATCCGGACTTCTGGCAGGAAATTCATTTTCATTGTATAAGGAACTGATAAAACCGCCGCTATCGCCTCCGGGCTGGTTGTTTCCCGTGATGTGGGCAATTTTGTACGCATTAATGGGGATATCTGCATTTATGATTTATACCTCGGATGCCAAAAGAAAGATGTAAGGCTCTTGTTATTTATGGAACGCAGCTCTTTGTGAATTTTATGTGGAGCATTGTGTTTTTTCAGATTCAGGATGTTCGGACTTTCCGTTGCAGTAATTCTGACGTTGCTGGTATTAATTATTGCAATGATTATCATTTTCCGCAGAATTCGTTCGGCGACCGCTTATCTGAATATCCCTTATTTACTGTGGATAGTATTTGCTTCGTATCTTAATATCGGTATATTATTATTGAATTGAGTCGCTTTGGCGGCTCTTTTTTTGAGAGGGAAAAAATTTGCAGAAGAAAAAATACAAAAATTCGGAGTCGATTGCAAGAAACAATTGGCTCTGCTTTTTATCATCAATATGAAAGCAGATTGTAAGTAAAAGTACTGTTGCTCACTATGAACAAGGCATAAACTCTCCACCGCTTGCAAAGTATTTTGAAGTTCCTGTTGATTATATTCTTGGTATATGCGGCAGTAAAATAGAGTATCATCGTTTAGCTGATAATTGCACCGACAATTTTACATATGGGGGAAATTGTAAATCTCCTATATTCTCTGCCTGCTAATGCCCAAAAACCATGTTTGTTTCTTACTGAACATAATAAAAAAAAAGTTTTTTCAGGTAAATGAAAAATCGAGCTGTTCATTGAGAATGGCTCGAATTTTTTGCATTATACATATTTATTTTTCATTGGGAATTAAAACAACAAGGCAGCAAAACATATTTTCTTCTTCATAAAAATCGCAGTGACCGTTATACTTTCCTGCAATATCACGGATAATTTTAATACCGTTTCCATATGTACCACATACATATCTCCAACCGTTTTCGTGAGCCTGAATTGCCCAACTGTTATGCTCATAGCTTTTTCTCTCCTACAAAAAACTGACCGTTTTTCAACAGTCAGTTCTTATATAAATATTCTATTTTTAATTTAATAGATATAATTGATATTAAGCATTGAATATTTTTTTTCTTCCCGATCCAACTTCAAAATGATACATAACAATACCGAGATCAACCTTTGAATAAAAGCCGCCTGTTGACTTTGCCGAAAGCTTATTATCGTTTAGCGAAAACAAAAACTTCTGCTGATTCATGGCGGTAGGAGCAAGCATTGCACACTCAATTCCTTTTTAAACCATTCGGGCATCTCACCTTTTACATCGCAAAAGCTGTTCAATCGATTTGCTCTTATGTGCGGTTCCCTGCGTTTGGCCGTATCCCAGAGACAGTACACACACAAGCTTTTCTCCCTTATCAACAACGCATTTGCTTTTTTCTCTTGCTGAATGTCATAGCAACCCAACAAGTGTTAAGTCCAAGTTGCTGTGCCTTTATTGCAATTCGTTCCCCCATAGTAACCAAGCTTTTCATCAAGATCTGGAGATTTTTTTTTTTCCAATCAGTGCAATATAATTTTTTTTTTTCGCTGAATTTCCCGTAATGAGCCATGAAACCGCTGAATGCTTCCGGTTCTTCTGTAACAAGCTGAATATGCAATCCGCTTTCTTTATTGCATTCCACGAAATTTCCGATTTAATTTCATTAATAGTGTCATTCGGTATGGGTTTATCCAAATAGCTTCTGACCGAGTGACGATTTCTGATTGCTTCATTAATATCCATGTTAATTACTCCTTATTGTATTTATATTTTATTAACTATAATCATTATAATTCCAAGTATAGTCAAAACTGCTCCTGTAGCACGATTTAAATTTTTTTAGGCTCTGCTTTATTAGCAAATTTAGCTGCGATTCTTGCCCATAGTAACGTAGACAGAACACAAAAAACAAGAATTGAAATATCAGGTATTCCGCCTATTACAAAATGAGATACAGCCCCCCGTAAGTGCAGTAAACGCCATAATAAACACACTTGTGCCGACTGCGGTTTTCAGCTCATAACCCAATACAGTTGTAAGAATGAGAAGCATCATCATTCCTCCTCCTGCACCTACAAAGCCGCAAATAAGTCCTATTATAATTCCGCATATAATAGATTGTGCAATTCTCTTTTTTGGCTGATACTTCCTGCATTTTTTCTTTGGTTGTCATAACCGGCTTCACAATAAACTTTATGCCTAGCGAAGAAAGTCATTACCATTGAAAATGTTCCCCATAGTTGCCGACGGCAGCAAACTTGCCAGCATGCTTCCGACAAAAGTGAAAATCAGCACTGTAAACATCATTACAAGACCGTTTTTAATATCCAGATTTTTATTCTTATGATAGGTATAAGCTGATACTCCGCTTGCAAGAACATCACTTGCCAATGCAATTCCTACCGCCTGATAAGCAGGAACATCAAGAAAAGTTATAAGCATAGGACTTATTACTGCCGCAAAGACTCATTCCCGCAAATCCTGTTCCCAATCCTGCACCTATTCCGGCAATAAAGCAAATTAAAAATTCAAACAGCATATTTCCTCCCTAATGTCATAAGCATAGTTTTCATTCTTCACCAATTCCTAAATGGTTATCAGGATAGTTTTCATCAGCCGCATGATGAATTATTTCGTCAATAGCAATGATTTACCAGTCTTTTTAATTTTGACCATTCAATTTCATCTGAACTCATATAATAAAAAGTTCTTTGTTCCCTTACGCCGCATAGCTATGATTCCAGCATCCTTTAAGATTTGAATATGATGTGAAACCGCAGGACGAGACAAGTGTGTTTTCTCGGTTATCTCACCTACACGAAGTCCGACTTTATCACTGGTCAGTAAAGTCATTATTATACCCTGCCTTGTTTCATCACCCAATGCAATGATGACTTTTCTGCATTCTAAAAATTCATTGGCAAGCGTTTTTCGTTCTTCTGAACACCTATCCATGATATTTCTCCGTTCTATAGTTTATTCACTTGAACTATTATACCATACTTTTAGAAAAAAATGTGCAATGGTAAAAATAAAGACGAATATTTTTATCTTCCTCCTGCCTTACCGAACAGCTTAGCCTTATAAGCTGTAGAACTGTCCTGAACTTCCAGTACCTGATTGTTTGATTCTCCCTAACAATTTATCAGTCGGATTTTTCAGCGATGCAAGCCATATTAAAATAAATATACTGCTGATATCAAATCCTGAGAAATGGCATCCCATGCAGTTGTTTTGGATTTTGTAAGCTCTGTAATCTTGTATGATGTCTTGGCAGTGTCCGAATATTTAATACCAAAACGCCTAAAATAAAAATATCGTGTACGGTTTTATTCTCGTACACGAATGTATCTTTATTGTTCGCAAGGTAAATACCGTTATTGTAATAAGCTTTGATTTGGTATTTACTCTTGCGTTTGTCTTTTGAGAATGGTATAAAAAAGCGGACAAATAAATTGTCCGCTTTAAAATATCAATAATAAGATCAAGCACCAAACTTAGCAGTTGAAACCGGAACACCTACGCCCATAGTAGATGTAACTGTACAGGACTTAATATAAGTACCCTTAGCAGCCAGACCGGCTTAGCCTTAACAACAGCTTCCATAAGTGTAGAAAAGTTTTCATCAAGCTTAGCAGCACCGAGATGAAGCCTTACCGATTGGGCAGTGAATGATGTTTGTTTTGTCAAGACGGTACTCAATCTTACCTGCCTTAGCTTCTTTAACAGCCTTGGCAATGTCAGGAGTTACAGTTCCTGCCTTTGGGTTTGGCATAAGTCCTCTAGGTCCGAGGATCTTACCAAGACGTCCTACAACACCCATCATGTCAGGTGAAGCAACTACAACGTCGAAATCCATCCAGTTTTCTTTCATGATCTTGTCTACTAAATCCATACCGCCTACAAATTCAGCACCGGCTTCCTTAGCGACATCATACTTATCTTCTTTACAGAATACGCATACTCTTACGTTCTTACCTGTACCGTTAGGAAGAACAACCGCACCTCTAACCTGCTGGTCAGCATGTCTTGAGTCAACGCCAAGACGGATATGCGCTTCAATTGTTTCATCAAATTTAGCCTTTGCATTCTTGCAAACCAAATCAAGAGCTTCAGCGAAGATCATACTGCTTTGTGCTGTCAACCAGCTTTAGCACTGTCCATATATTTCTTACCGTGTTTCATTATAAATCCTCCATTTAAAGTGGTAATACCAAATAGCTTGAACGCTTATCCGGTTAGCGGAATTTTCCTCCCACCATTTTAGAAGACGGTAAAGTTTAACAACTTTTCGTCATCCGTCAAGTATTAATCAACTACAACAATACCCATTGAACGAGCTGTTCCTGCGATCATGCTCATAGCGCCTTCCAAGGAACCAGCATTTAAATCAGGCATTTTCTGCTCCGCAATTTTTTGAAGCTGTTCTTTTGTAATATTTGCAACCTTGTTCTTGTTGGGAACACCTGATGCTGTTTCAATTCCGCAAGCCTTCTTGATAAGAACGGCAGCAGGCGGAGTCTTTGTAATAAAAGTGAATGAACGGTCTGCATATACAGTAATTACTACCGGAATGATAAGACCGATATCATTCTTTGTTCTTTCGTTAAATTCTTTTTGTGAATGCCATAATATTAACACCGTGCTGACCTAATGCAGGACCAACCGGGGGAGCAGGTGTTGCCTTACCTGCTGGAATCTGAAGCTTAATATAGCCTACTACCTTCTGTGCCATGCTTTTCGCACCTCCATAATTGTGGTAACACCGAGATAATGAAAAATTTTTTATCTCTCCCACTTTAAGCAATTGCATAGTTTTTTATTTTAATCATCAAGCCTTCTGACCTGATTAAGAGCCAGAGTAGCCTGAGTGTCACGACCGAACATTGATACCAAAACATCAACTGTTCCGTCTTCAATATTAATTTTCTGGACTATTCCGATAAATCCGTCCATAGCAGTTCCGTTTACCTGAATCTGATCTCCAACTTCAAAGTTCACCTGAACGGAATTGATTTCAACTCCCAGAGCTTTGACTTCCTCTTCCGAAAGAGGAGTAGGTTCCGACGCAGGTCCGACAAAGCCGGTAACGCCCCTGGTATTTCTTACAACATACCATGAATCATCGGTATAAACCATTTTCAGACAAAACATATCCGGGATAGGTTTTTCTTTCCACCTCTTTAGTTTTGCCGTCGGTAATTTCAGTTACCTTTTCTGTAGGAACCTTTACTTCAAGGATAAGATCGTGAAGCTTTCTGTTTTCCACAACTCTTTCAATATTCTCCGCAACTTTATTTTCATAGCCGGAATATGTGTGAATAACGTACCATTTAGTCGCTTCTGACATTTATAATCCTCCTTATAAGTACCGGTTTAAGCATCATCTAGATTAAGCACAAAGCTGAAAAGCTTGAGCAGACCGAAATCAAGTCCTCCTACAAATACGCTTGCGATCACCAATACAACCAGAACGACGAACGTATTATTAAAAACTTTTTTTTCTGCTTGGCCATACTACCTTTTTTAAATTCGCTTTTCAAGTCCTTAAACCACTTAACAATTCTGTTTGGTTTTTTCTTTTGGACTTGTCCGAGGTCTTTTTTTTTTAGTCTTTGATTCTTTTGACATATTCAAGACCCTCCGTTACTTTGTTTCTCTGTGAAGAAGTGTGTTTCTTACAGAACTTGCAATGCTTGTTCATTTCAAGTCTGTCAGGATCATTCTTCTTATTCTTCTTCGTACAATAATTGCGGCCGCTTGCATTCTGTGCAAGCTAAAGTCACCTTTACTCTCATATCGGCACCTCCTGACGAAATTCTTCCGTAAAACATACGGAATATTGAATAGTTTGCCTCCCTCAGGTTAGGGAAATATTTTATAAACAAAAAAAATAGACCCCCTAAAAGAGGTATTACTATTATATCATGCAAAAAAATGTAAAAAGTCAAGCGTTTTATGAATAAATTTCCGGAATCTTTTTTGAATACTGCAATATAATAGTATAAGCTTGTAAAAATTAATTATGTATATAATTTTTATGGACTAAAGCCAAAAAACACTTGCAGTTTATTGTGAAATATGTTAAAATATATTGATACATAATTTGATTTTTTGATAATCAACGGACATTAAAGGAGATGTAAACATGTCAAAAACCAAAGTGGTAGTTATTTTCGGAGGCGCTTCAAGCGAACATGATATTTCATTAGTTTCCGCAACTAACGTTATTGAAAACATGCCAAAAGACAAATATGAGGTTATCTGCATCGGGATTACCAAAAAGGCCGCTGGCTTTACTATCCCGGAGACGTCAGCAATATTGCTTCAGGAGAATGGGAAAAGGATCCGGACTGTTCTTCAGCCGTTATTTCTCCCGATCCTCTTCACAAAGGTATTATCACTATTGAAAACGGTGAAGCTTCAATAAAAAAGTAGATGTTGTCTTTCCTGTTCTTCACGGAAAAACGGTGAGGACGGTACTATTCAGGGACTTCTAGACATGTCCCGTATCCCATATGTGGGTCGCGGACTGCTGGCGTCCGCTTCCTGTATGGATAAAGCTCATACTCATTCCATACTTGACTACAATAATATAAGAACTGCAAAATGGAGAATGCTTACTCACAGAAATCTAAATCATCTTGATAAAGAATGCGAAGATATTGCCGATGATCTGGGATTTCCGCTCTTCGTAAAGCCTGCAAACTGCGGTTCTTCTATAGGCATCAACAAAGCCGAGGATTTTGATTCCCTTAAGGAAGCGGTAAAAATCGCATTTTCCCACGACAATAAAGTTATTATTGAAGAATTCATAAAAGGTCAGGAACTTGAAGTAGCCGTATTCGGATACGACTCTCCTTTTGCGTCATTTATCGGCGAGATCGGCAAGAACAATGACTTTTATGACTATGAATCAAAATATATAAATAATTCAGTAAATCTTATTATCCCCGCAAATATCCCGGACGAAAGCGCTAAAGAAATAAGACAAATCGCAGTTGACGCTTATAAAGCCATGGGCTGCAAGGGACTTTCAAGAGTTGATTTCTTTCTTACAGAACAAAATGAAATAATTCTTAACGAGATAAATACCATGCCGGGATTTACTCCTATCAGCATGTACCCTAAGCTTATGGAAAACTTAGGTATGACTTACGGCTATCTTATCGACAAGCTTATTGAACAGGCTATCGACAATGCTGACAGAAATTATTAAAACTCTCATATTCTTATTTACCGGAGGAGCACTATGAACAATGACGCTATCGGAGTATTTGATTCAGGCATAGGCGGTCTTACAGCAGTCAAGGAGCTGAACAAGCTCCTGCCAAACGAAAAATATAATATATTTCGGCGACACTGCCCGTGTTCCCTACGGCAGCAGAAGCCGTGAGACCGTTATGAAATATGCCAGACAGGACGTTGAATTTTTAAGAAAACATAAAATAAAAATGATCATTGCCGCATGCGGTACGGTAAGCTCGGTCATCGGTACAAAACCTCTTGTTGACGACATGCCGTTTACAGGAGTAATTCTTCCGGCAGTACAGGCGGCATGCAGCGCAACCAAAAACGGAAGAATCGGCGTTATAGGCACTCCCGCAACAATTAAAAGCGGAAGCTTCGGAAAAGCTGTAAAAAGTATAAACTCGCATATATTTGTGGTAGGAAATCCGTGTCCTTTATTTGTTCATCTGGTCGAAAACGGATATACGGACAGAAACAACAAAATAACACGGCTCGTAGCTGAAGAATACCTTGCTCCTATTAAGGCAGAGGGGCGTGGACACATTGATTCTCGGCTGTACTCACTACCCCGTTATTAAGGATATTATTTCCGATATTATGGGAAATGACATTACGCTTATTTCTCCCGGAGCAGAAGCGGCAAAATATGCACAGAGCAGTCTTATGGAAAAGGATATGCTCAGCGAAGAACAGAATCAGGCAAAAATACTTACTATGTAAGTGACAGTACGGAACTCTTTGAAGAAAATGCAAAACATTTTCTTGAACACGCCGTTCAGGGAGAAGTTTTCAGCTGCAGTTTAGGAGATTAAAATTGACAGATAATGTAATGATACAAATGAAAAGTATTCAATCCATATACGATGAAAAAAACCGAAACGGAATTGATTACTCAGGGAAAATTCAGTAAAAAAAAATTCCTACCATATTTCATATGAAGATTCCGAAGCGACAGGCTTCAAAGGCTCTGTAACAGAAATTTTAGTTACAGAAAACAAATTTGCTTCAATAATCAGAACAGGCAGCACAAAGCTCGGATCTGATTATTGAACCAGGCAAAAAGCATCACTGCCATTATGAAACTCCATACGGTTCAATGGATATCGGTATTTACACTCACTCCATAAAAAATAATCTTATGGACGACGGCGGAGATCTATATTTAAAATATACTATAGATATTAACGCAAGTTATATGTCTGATAATGAAATTATAATGAATATAAAAAAAAGCATAAGTAGAAAGGTATGATTTAATTCATGGCAAACTTGACTAGACTTGCATCATCACAAATAAGAGAAATTGTTTTTAGCTTCTCTGGGCAGACTGGTGACTACCGGAAAAGCTCCTTCTGAACCTCTTCCCGATTTCAGAGTAGAAATTCCGGCAGACAAAAGCCACGGAGATTTTGCGGTAAATACTGCTATGGTATGCGCAAAAAGCTTTTAAGCTCCCTCAAGAAAAAAATTGCTGAAATGATATGCGACGAACTTGTTCTTGACGGAACTTATTTTTGAAAGAACAGAAATTGCAGGTCCGGGATTCATCAACTTCTTCCTCGGCAGAAGATGGTTCTCTGAAATTGTTGACACCGTTATAAAGGAAGGCAGTGAATACGGTAAAACTGAAACCGGATCCGGTAAAAAGGTACTGGTTGAATTCGTATCGGCAAATCCCACAGGTCCTATGCACATCGGTAATGCCAGAGGAGGCGCTATAGGCGACTGCCTTGCTGAAATTATGAAATGGGCAGGATACGATGTTCAGCGTGAATTCTATGTAAACGATGCAGGAAACCAGATAGAAAAGTTCGGAAAGTCTCTGAATCTCAGATTCATGCAGATATGCAATGGTAAAGGACAAGCCGTAATTGAAAAAATGCGGCGGAAATATTCAAGATATATGCGAAACTATCTATAACGATTCTGAAAGCTTTCCTATGCCTGAAGATGTTTATCTCGGAATGGACATCATTGAACATGCATACAACTACTTCAAAGAAAACGGTTCATCACTTTCCAGTGAAAACGAAGATATCCGCAAAAAAACACTTACGGCTTTCGCTCTTCCGAAAAAATATTGCCGGACTGGAACGTGACCTTTCAAAGTACCGCATTACATATGATAACTGGTTTAAGGAAAGTACTCTTCATAATGACGGTTCAGTCAATGAAATTATCCAAAAACTCAAGGCAAGCGGATATACATATGAACAAGACGGCGCTTTATGGTTCAAATCCTCTGAATTAGGCGACGAAAAAAGACAGAGTATTGGTTCGTGCAAACGGCGTTGTTACTTACTTTGTTCCGGATATTGCCTACCATTACAACAAGCTGGTAACAAGAGGATACGACAAGGCGATTGACATTTTCGGCGCTGACCACCATGGATATATACCACGTATGAAAGCTCGCTCTTACCGCACTGGGAGTGGATGCAAATAAACTCGATATTGTTATAATGCAGATGGTAAATCTTGTAAGAAACGGAGAAAAGTACAAGCTATCTAAACGTTCCGGCAAAGCTATTACCCTGTCAACTCTGCTTGAAGAAATTCCTATAGACGCCGCAAGATTTTTTCTTTAATCTTCGTGAACCTAATTCACATTTCGATTTCGATCTGGATCTTGCAGTAGAAAAATCATCGCAGAATCCTGTTTATTACGTTCAGTATGCACATGCTAGAATTTGCAGTCTGATAACCAACCTCAAAGCAGAAGGATTTGAAGCGGAAGATTACAGTATTGAAAAATCTCAGCGTACTGGACAAGCCGCGGAAATCGAACTTATAAGGCGACTTGCCGCTCTGCCGAACGAAATTGACAATGCGGCCAAAACTTATGATCCGGCAAAAAATCACTAAATATTCAAGTAGAACTTGCAACTCTTTTTCCATAAGTTCTACGACGTATGCGGCGTAAAAACGCTGAAAGCGAAGAATTGAAAAAAGCTCGTCTTGTACTGTGCAAAGCAGTTCTTCAGGCGCTCAGAAATTCTCTGACAATTATGAAAATTGAGTGGCCGGAAAAAATGTAATTTGCATTTGCGTTACATTTTATTACAAAAAAATTAACCATTTGTTTATTTTATACAATTTTCAACACTGCTTCTTTGTTGAAAATTTCTTCCAAATATTAATTGTTAACAATTTGTTAACAAATTCGGCTTTAAAATGTGTTACAATTTGTAATATATTAAGGCATTATAGAAGCATTGAATTAAAAACACAAAACAGAAAGGAATGCTGACATGTCCAACAGATTATTTCAAGGTCTAGTACATCAGATGAGAGATGCTGTTAATGCTGTAATAGGAGTTGTTGATGAAACGGCAACAATTATCGCCTGCAGTGACCTTACAAAAAAGTAGGAACTACAAATGAATTCGTTTCTCTTGATCTTAGCGATTCTCATGATATTTTTTATAAGAGACGGATATACCTACAAGCCTTTCGGCTCAAGGGTTAAACCGGAATATGCCGTATTTGTGGAAGGCGTTGACGATAATGCCGCTAAATATGCGAGTATTATGGCAATAAGCTTATCTAACATTAAACAGTATTATGACGAAAAAATATGACAGAAACAACTTTATTAAAAACGTTGTTCTGGATAATGTTCTCCCCGGAGATATCGTTATAAAAAGCAAGAGAACTTCATTTCAATGCTGAAATCAGCAGAGTTGTCTTCCTTATAAGAATCGTTTCTGCAAACGATATTTCGGCATATGACGTTATACAGAATCTTTTCCCCTGACAAAAACAAGGATTTTGTTTTCAATATTGCAGAAAGCGATATCGTTCTTGTTAAGGAAATTAAAAATACTGTTGATTCAAACGACCTTGAAAAGCTTGCACGTTCCATTGCAGAATACCTTAAGCGCCGAATTCTATACTAGAGTTAATGTTGGTATAGGTACTGCGGTTATTGGTGTAAAGGATCTGGCACGTTCATTCAAAGAAGCTCAAATGGCTCTTGAAGTCGGCAAGGTTTTTGATACCGATAAAAACATCGTAAGCTATGATAATCTGGGTATTGCAAGACTTATTTATCATCTGCCTACAACTCTATGTGAAACATTTCTTCATGAAGTGTTCAAAAGAGGAAGTATAGATTCTCTGGATCATGAAACTTTATTTACTATCCAGAAGTTTTTTGAAAATAACCTGAATGTTTCTGAAACATCAAGAAAACTTTTCGTTCACAGAAATACCCTGGTTTACCGTCTTGAAAAATCAAAAAGCTTACTGGTCTTGATCTGAGAGAATTTGACCACGCAATAATATTTAAAATTGCTTTAATGGTAAAGAAATATTTATCAGCTAATCCGATCAAATTCTGATTGAGTTTACACGTGGTCAACTGCATTTTATCACCGTTTTATACGGTGGAAAGAAGGTGTCCCTTTGGTAGAACTGAAAAATGTCTCAGTTACCTATTCAACCGGCGTAGATGCGCTGAATAACATCAGCCTGAGAATTAACGACGGCGATTTTGCTTTTGTCGTAGGTTCGTCAGGCGCAGGTAAAAGTACGCTTATTAAGCTGATACTCAAAGAAATTGACGCTACCAGCGGTATTGTTATGGTCAACGACTATAACTTAAGTAAGCTGCAAAGAAAAGAAAAAAAAATTCCGAAGAACCATTGGTTTTGTATTTCAGGATTTCAGGCTGATTCCGTCAATGACCGTATACGAAAACGTTGCTTTCGTACTCCGTGTTATTGATGCACCAAGAAAGTATATACGAAAAAGAGTTCCTTATGTTATAAGCCTTGTGGGACTTCAGGATAAGGCAAATTCCTATCCCAATCAGCTTTCCGGCGGCGAGCAGCAGCGTGTTGCCATTGCCAGAGCGCTGGGTAAACGATCCCCAGCTTATTATTGCGGACGAACCTACGGGAAATATTGATCCTGAGCTTTCTTATGAAATTGTTGAACTTCTAAAAGGTATAAACGAATGCGGTACAACTATTCTCATGGTAACTCATGAACATGATCTTGTCCGGCACTTCGGAGGACGAATCATTAACATTAACTCCGGAGAAATTGTCTTTGACGAAGTGATTGGAGGCAATAATGAAGCTTAGCGGTATCAGATATTTAGGACGTCAGGGACTTGATAACATCTGGAAAAACAGAATGATGGCATTTGCATCATTTTGCGTTCTGCTTGTTTCACTTCTTCTGGTCGGTATTTCAATTCTTTTTTTACATAAATCTGAATTCAATTATCGGAGGAATTGAAAATAAAAAATGAAGTAATCGTTTTCCTTGACGAAAATATCACTGAAAATCAGATGAAAGATGTCAAGGCAAGACTGGAACAAATTGAAAACATTGATGATATTTCCTTTTATTCAAAAAAGACGATGCCTTTGAATCTATGAAAAAAGCATGGCTGAATATGAAAAAGTATTCGATTCCCTGGGAGATGACAATCCATTGCTTGATTCATACAGAATTAAAATCAAGGATATTTCATTAACATCGGAAACAGTTACTTTAATTGAAGAGCTTGATCATGTTTACTCAATAAGAGCCCCTTATGATTTTGTTAATATACTTACAGAAATGAGAAAAATTGTCACATGGGTAGCTTCCGCTATAATTATTGCTCTTGCTATAGTATCAATGGTTATCATATCAAATACTACTAAGGCAAGCGTGTTTGCAAGACGAAATGAAATAAGTATTATGAAATATGTAGGAGCTACTAATGCGTTCATACGAGTTCCTTTTTTTGTAGAAGGAATGGTAACAGGAATCGCTGCCGGTTTGGTAGCTACAGTTATAACATGGTTCGGTTATGACGCCGTTGTTGAACTGCTTACTAAAGAGGTTAATATATTAAATATCATAGGTATGGGGAAGTATTATACCTTTCAATGATATTATATTCAAGGTTGCAGGAATTTATATTCTGGCAGGAGGCTGTATCGGCGCTCTGGGAAGCGTCCTCAGCACACGTAAACATCTGAATGTATAAAAAAGATTGGTGGTGTAAATGCCGGATTATCCGGCTTTAAACATGAAATTAAAAATAAGAAAATTAAAAATTGCGGCGGTGCTTATATGCGCATTTGTTGCCGCAGGCAGTCTTACATATGTTAATAATCATGATCACGTTGCAGTACAAGCGAAAACAATTTCTGATCTTGAAGATGAAAAAAAGCGGCTAATGAAGCTGAAATTAAACGTCTTCAGGAAGAAATGGACAGTATTGACAGCGATATTTCTCAGGCTGAAAAAGATCAGGAACTTCTTCAGGAAAAAATTAATCTCCAAAATGAAAATATTGAACTTGTAAATCCCAAAATCAATGACATCAACAATAAAATAGCTGAAAAAGAAGAAAAAATAAATCAGCTTGAAATTGATATCGAAAATAAACAAAAAGATATAGACACCGGTCTTGAAGAATTTAAAAGTCGTCTGAGAGCAATGTATATTTCAGAAATGACAGTTTAGCGTCTGCATTAGTAGGAGCTACCGACTTTTATGATATGCTTTCAAAAATAGAGATTATTTCTCAAGTTTCAAAGCATGACAATGAATTGGTAAATTCTCTGATGACTCAGCTTGAACAATTTGAAGAAGCCCAGACTCAACTTGATATTGAAAAACAGAACTTAATGCTAATCTGGCTGAACAAGAAGAATGCAAAAAGAACTTAATGCTGCAATCATTGAACTTAACAACGATTATCAGGAATCACAGGATTATATTGACCGACAACAAGCAGAAATAGCGTCAAGACAGGCTGATATTGACCAATACGAAGCTGATAATAATGCTATGGACGCTGAAATTGCCGAAATTAATGAAATAGCAAGACAACAGGCTGAAGTCGCCGCTGCCCGCCGCCGCTACGTCGCAGCAAAGCAGTAATGAAGAAAACAGCAATAATTCCTATAGCGAAGATAATAGTGAAAATGACAGTTCGGACGATTCAGCTGCAGGCGGCGGGGATAACTCCGGCGATGGAGAAATCGGAGGTTCAAGCGGAACCGGAAGCTACAGCGGCGCTTTAACATGGCCTGTCCCCGGATTTTATAGTATTTCCAGCGGATATGGCTACAGATGGGGTTCGCTTCATGCAGGTATTGATATTGCCGGCGGCGGAATTCACGGAGCTTCAATAGTATCTGCCGGAAGCGGTACAGTTACACTTTGTAAAATCAGGCTGTTCTCATGACTACGGCAAAGACAGCAGCATGCGGGCTGTAACGGCGGTTACGGTAATTATGTAATGGTTGACCATGGAAACGGTATATCCACCCTTTACGCTCACTGCTCAGCCGTATATGTTTCAGTAGGACAGTCAGTATCCGCCGGAGAAACAATTGCTTCAGTAGGTTTCAACCGGATGGTCTACAGGAAATCATTGTCATTTTGAAGTCAGAGTTAACGGTTCAACAGTTGACCCAACCGGATACTTATACTAAAATAAATTAATATGGGGCAAGTTTATACTTCTTGTCCCTGTTTTTTAAACAAAAGAAGGCGATAAAATGAATAATAAATTAAGCAAAGCCAAAACCTTTCTTGCCGCCTTGATATCATCTGCAATAACAGGCGCTGTAGTTTTTGGTCTATGCAATAAACATTTTTCTGATTTAAAAAGAAAAGGAAAATATTATTCAGGAAATTTTTTTGAAGTAAAAAAGATTATATTGACGAATTCTTTTTATGAAGATGCTGACGATGAAACGTTAGTTACAAGTGCATTAAAAGGACTTGTAGACGGACTTGACGACGACTATGCGGCATATATGACGCCTGACGAATATAAACAGTCAGTAATAAACTCTCAGGGTTCACTTACCGGAATCGGCATAACCGTAATTCAAAACGATGCAAAAAAGATTGAAATTGTAAGCGTTACAGAAAACTCCCCGGCTTCTGAATACGATATTAAAGAAGGCGATATTCTGACAGCTGTCGACGGTATTGATGCAGAAAATGTTGAATATGATAACTTAATTAGTCTAGTCAGAGGCAAGAAAGGAACAGACGTTACAATCACTCTTGACCGAAACGGAGAAAAATATAGAATACACAATAACCAGAAAGAAAATTGACACTATAACCGTTACCTATGATATGCTTGAAAAATAATATAGCATATATAAAAATTACCGGTTTTAAAGAAACCACTGTTAAACAATATGAAGAAGCCCTTGACAATGCATTGAAAAAATAATGCAAAGGGTATAATTTTTGATCTCAGAGACAACGGAGGCGGTCTGCTTACTTCATGCTCATCATGTCTTGATCCGCTTCTTCCGGAAGGTGTAGTTGCCACAGCTGAATTCAAAAACGGAAAAACTGAAGTAATATGCGAATCTGACGCTGAAGAACTCGACTTACCAATGGCAGTACTGGTAAATGAAAATACCGCCAGTGCGGCAGAGCTTTTTGCCTCTGCTCTAAGAGATTTCGACAAGGCAAAGCTTGTAGGGAAAAAAAACATTCGGCAAAGGAATCATGCAAAATACAGTTGAACTGAAAAAACGGCGGCGGCTTGAAAATTACTGTTGCTACATATAAAACGGCAAAAATCCGAATGCTACCATAAAATAGGTCTTTTACCAGATTATGAAGTTGACCTTCCGGAAGATACTGATATAAGCAATCCTGATCCTGAAACAGATACACAGTTAAAAAAAAGCACTGGAAATTTTAAAATAAATCAGAAAAACTATTGACAAACATTTAAAACCATGATATAATATTAAAGTTGTTAAAACAAATCGTATTCTTAAGACAGTTGGTGGCGAAAGCCATAAGTCCAGCCGAGGAATGTGCATTAAATATGATTTATTTATGCCCTTTTCCTCTGGAAAAGGGTTTTTTTGCATTATTCTTTTGATACGATTATACAAATAATCGGAGGTGAAACTATAATGCCAAGCGAAAAGGTTTTAGAAGCTAAGAAGGCTAAGGTTGAACAGCTTACAGAAACACTCAAGAATGCAGTTTCATTCGTTATCGTTGACTACAAGGGCATCACAGTTGAAGAGGATACAAAGCTCAGACGTGATCTCCGTGCTGAAAACGTTAAGTATTCTGTAGAAAAAGAATTCACTTCTGCGTTTTGCTCTTAAAAATGCAGGAATCGAAGGTCTTGACGACGTTCTTGAAGGAACAACTGCTATTGCTGTTTCAAACGAGGATCAGACAGCTCCTGCAAGAGTTTTAGGTAAGTACGCTTCAGAAATGGACGGTAAATTTAATCTGAAAGCCGGTATGGTTGACGGTGAAATTTATGATGAAAAGGGCGTTGTTGCTCTTTCAAAAATTCCAGCAAAAGACGTTCTTCTTGCACAGCTTGTTGGTTCGTTACAGGGTCCTATTCAAAGGGACTGGCTGCTATTCTCAAGGCTGTTGCAGACAGCAAGTCAGAAGACGCTGCTTAATTTTTACGCTGACAGTTTTATCTGTCTCAATTAATTACATTATTATAAAAGGAGATTATTAATCATGGCTTCAGAAAAAGATTTTAAAGTTTATTGAAGATACTAAAGCTCTTTCAGTTCTGGAACTGGCTGAACTGGTTGACGCTATTCAGGAAAGAATTTGGTGTAACAGCTGCTGTTCTGCGCTCCTGCTGTACAGGCGGCGCTGCTGCTGAAGAAAAAGACAGAATTCGACGTAGTTCTGACTTCATTCGGCGACGCTAAGATGCCTGTTATCAAGGCTGTTAAGGACGCTCTCGGTCTTGGTCTTAAGGAAGCTAAGGAAGTTGTTGAATCAGCTCCTAAGGCTCTCAAGGAAGGCGTTTCTAAGGCAGAAGCTGAAGAACTTAAGACAAAGCTTGAAAGAAGCTGGCGCTACAATCGAAATCAAGTAATTTGTTAACAGAAATTTCAAAAAACTTCGTCTTATTAGTCGGAAGTTAATAAAAAAAAATTTATTAAGTCACTTTTGATAGTTTTTATCAAAAGTGACTTTGTGTATAAATAATGTAAAATCAATTTTAAGGGGACAAATACATGAAAAAAAATTAACAAATTTCTCACCTGCTTGCTCTGCACAGCAATTTCGATAGCTTCTTTTACTGCATTTAATGTTTCTGCTTCTGAAAAAGCTGGCAGGAAGCATATCTTGAAGCAATGGATGAATTTTCACAAAATCAGACAGAATACTGTGAATGCCGTCTTTTTTATATCTTAATGAAGATGAAATACCTGAACTTTACATAGGCGACCCAATGGTTTTTTTGGTATGGAGGACTTTATAGTTATTCTAATGGTGATTTAATCAAGCTTAAGGATTTTGGTTTCAAGGATTTCTTTTTCAGCATATTCCGAAAGGAACGGAATTTTTAGAAACGACTATTTTATTGAAAAAGCCGGTTCAAAAATTGGAATTAACTTTATTAAAATGGAAGATTTTTTTCTCTAACAGTAATTGATGAACTTTCTCACGATATTGTCAATGATATATATGAAGTAAACGGTGAACCAGTCGATAAGGAAACATATGACAACAAAATATCTGAATATTCTTTTTACACATGTAAATAAAAGAGACCTTTTTGATTCATCAGAATATAAATACTCTTTTACAGATATAACTTCAAATTATATGACTTATGATGAAATGAAACAGTATCTGATTGATTCTATGGAAGCTGCAAATACAGACGATACCACCCCCACTGAAAGTGTATCTGAGTCAGAAAATTTAACTACTACTTCAGCAAATATTGATAATACAACTATCAGCAATACAACATTATCTACAGAAACAACTGTTAAAACTTCCGCTACAACAACTAATACAAAATCCGGTTCTCCAAAAACAGGAGACAATGGTATTACAGCAGCTTTCCCTAACAGGGATAGCAGAATCGGAACTGCGCTTATAATACGTAACAAAAAAACATTATAAAAGCAAATTTACTGCCGAAATAAGTATTACTCCCCGGTACGCCAAGCACAAGAGAAATCATAGTATTAAAAAATTCAGCGGCGGAGAAAATCCTATATGACTTCCAAAATAGTGCATAAGCACAAGTACCGTACCGCCTGACAGCATACCGAAAAAGCTGATTTTACAGTGTGTTTTCTTTTGGCATAATACCTCAACATAATAATTCCCAACAACACCCATATTCCTTTAAAAATTACATCATTCATAATAATTCTCCCTATATTTTACATCAGTATATATCCCAGCGCAATAAGCAGTTTTTTAAGTCTGCGCCTTCTTTTGCAAGAATAAAAAAATCAAAGCTATTATAATTATTTTATCATTATCGATCTTGCCGTCTGTAAAAAAACCTGACAGCAGTCCGTTCAGCGGATTGCTGTTATTTTTATATACAGCTGATGCATTTTCTTTCCGTTCATTTTCATTAATTTTAAACTGTTCCGAGGAAATAGGTGGGCTTTCCTTAGCTTGTACATTGTTTTTGCTGTAACCGGAACGGCTGTGCATTTCACGGGTACGCCGTAAAGCGTCCTGCCGCATATGATTAATATCTGACTGACTGTAATCCATATAGTTCCTCCTTTCTTCAAGAACAAATCGTTTAACAATCCGCTGTCCTTAAGTACTGTCCATACTGTAAAAAGCTTAAGCATTTTAACTGCTTTATCGACCTTGGACTGTCGTTCTTCCCTTAAAAAGAGGTTTAAGCGCCAAAAGAAACTCAGCATTTTTGTCATTAGAGGCTTTGTTCATAATTTCCTGTACTTTCAGAATTTTTGTAAAATCAAAAATCACCCATACCGAGACCTGCAATACCGCCCGGCAGTCCGTTTCCGTTGTTATCTGGCTTTGACGGCGATTCACTTGATTTTGTTTCAGTATTATCAGAGGAGGAGAACATCTGCGCCAATTCACTTATCTGCTTCATACTTTCTTCGTCTGACAGCATCTCCTGAATTTTACCCATTAAATCGTCCATTTTAAATTGTTTCCTCCTCCTTAAACCAATTTATTTTTCTCCGGTTATTTTTTTTGTAAAGCGCCTGTGCCTGAGGAGTAGAAATAATTTTTTCTACAAGCTTCGGATTATTCATAACCTGTTTAAATTTTGCAGACTCGCTGCTGCTCATATTATTAAGCGCAGCGTCAAATTTTCCTTCTTCAAAAAGCTGCTTTTTAACGTATCTGCCGGAACATTCAGTTTTTTGCTCACAACCTTTAAAAGTTCGTCGGCATTTTTAGGATCAATTTTAGACATAAGTAAAACCTCTTTCCAAAATAAATTATGTTTTCTTTTGTGAAACGCCCTAAAAAAACCATTGTAATTATTCTATATTTATGTTATAATTTTTTTTTTATATATAACCTCTGCAAACAAATTTTTTAAGGAGTATTCAATGAAAATTATAGTTATGTCTGATTCGCATATATAATTATTTTGCATTAAACAAAATCGTACAGGACTTTTATGCCGATTTATATATACATTTAGGCGACGGTGAAAGAGAGCTTAACCGTATTTACACTCAATATCCTGATAAAAATTTATTCACATAGCAGGAAACTGCGATTTTGCAAGTCTGAGCGAAAAAGAACTTTTTTTCACTCCTGATGATCAAAACTGTATCTTTGCTGTTCACGGTCATCAATACGGCGTAAAATCCTCTGTTGAACCCCTAAAAAAAGATTGCCAGAGAAAAAAGGTGCGAATATACTGCTCTACGGGCATACACATGCAAGATTCAACGAATATGATAACGGTCTTTACACAATGAATCCCGGAAGCGTTTCCTGTCCCAGAGACGGAAATCGACCTTCTTTCGAATAATTGATATTGCAAAAAACGGCATTGTTACTAATATCGTTGACCTCTGATTTATTATATTCAAAAATATATAGAAATGTTACAGACAATAAAAAAGAAAGGACAAGCAAAATAATATGAATACAAGTATACTTGTTAATTCCCGTAAGGAAGAAAAAAATACTTCAGAGCATTTATAATCGGATTTTTATCGATGTTTCTTGTAATACTTCCGATAATGATATATACCGGAGGATATTACCTGTATTACGGAGATTATAACTCCCAGCAAATACCATTTTACATTCATGCACAGGATTTTATAAAAAAACGAAGGTCTGGGTTGGGACTGGGGTACTGATCTTGGTTCAAACTTTTTAGGTTCGTATTCATTCTATCTTCTGGGAAGTCCGTTTTTTTGGCTGACCGTTCCCCCTTCCGAATAATCTTGTAGTATTTGCAATGCCTGTTTTACTTGCCGTTAAACACGGCGTAGCTACCCTCTACCGCATATGCATTTATAAGAAGATTTGTAAGAAATAAAAATGCCGCACTTATCGGCGGTCTGCTTTACGCTTTCTCAGGATTCCAGCTGTTCAATATCTTTTTTAATCATTTTCAGGACGTAACAGCGCTGTTTCCTCTGATGCTTATTGCATTGGAAGAAAGGATCAATAACAACAGAAGAGGGGGATTTGCAGCGTCTGTAGCGCTTATGGGAATAATAAACTATTTCTTCTTTACCGGTCAGGCTGTTTTCGTAATACTTTATATTCTTGTCAGACTTAAATCCCCTGATTTTAATATTACATGGAAAAAATTTTTCGGACTGGTAATTGAAGCGGTAATCGGCGTTATGATAGCCATGTTTATGCTTCTTCCTTCCGCTCTGGCAATTCTGGGAAATTACAGAATAAATGAAAGACTTTACGGTCTGGATCTGGTTGCATACAGTGACAAAACACGTATTTTAAGAATCATACAGAGCTTCTTTATGATTCCCGACGTGCCGGCACGACCTAATCTGTTCAGCTCTGACGGAGCAAAATGGGCGTCGATCGGCGGTTATCTGCCTATGTTTTCTATGGCAGGCGTAATAGCCTTTTTCAAAATCAAAGAAAAACACTGGTCTGTCAGACTTGTAATAATATGCATGATATGCGCATTTATTCCGATTTTAAACAGCGCTTTCTATACATTTAACAGTTCTTACTATGCAAGATGGTTCTACATGCCTATTCTTATTATGGCAATGATGACCGCTCAGGCTCTTGACGACAAATCAATAGATCTAAGAAGCGGAATAAAAGTCTGCGGCATTATAATGGCAGGACTTGCGGTTATTTCTATTCTTCCCAAAAAAGACAGACGACGAGGTATCATGGTTTGAATTTGCAAATTATCCTGCTTACTTTGCATTAATTCTTTTCATTTCCATTGCAGGACTTGCCTTGCTTTACTTTATTGACCGTCTTAAAAAAGAAAGGCAGAACCTATATAATCTCTGCTCTTGTTTCAACGGTTGTCTGCTGATAGTATGCACATCGTCGGTAGTATATTTCGGAGTTACTCTTGGATCATATCCGTCAACTTATATCAACAATGGTATTAACGGAAAAGAAAATATCACTCTTGATGAAGAAGAAAATCAGTACTTCAGAATCGATATTTCTGAAAATTACGATAACTATCCTATGTTCTGGGGATATTCTTCAATGAGAGCATTCCAGAGTATTGTTCCGGGAAGCATAATGGAATTTTTACCCGCAAATCGGTGTAACAAGAGACGTGGCTTCAAGAGCCCCTCTTGAAAAAAATATACTATAAGAGGACTTTTCTCTGTTAAATATTTCTTTTGATAAAGTATACTCAGACAAAGAAGAAACATATACCTATATCTGCGATCTTCCCGGATTTGAATATAAAAAACACCCAAAACGGATTTTACGTATATGAAAATAAATACTACCTTCCTATGGGATTTACTTTTGATAATTATATAACGGAAGAATCTGCTGCCAATCACTCAGAACAGACAAGAGAGCGTCTCTTCGCCGCGTGCTTTAATACTCAGTGACGAACAGGCTGAAAAATATTCGGACATTATTTCTAAACTGCCTTCCGAAAAAACTCTCGGTCTTAACGATTCAACCTACATTCAAGATTGCATAGAACGCAGAAAAAGAAGTATGTTCGAATTCACATATGATTCAGACGGCTTTGACGCTGAAATCAATCTTGAAAAATCGAAGCTGGTATTTTTCAGCGTACCTTATGACAAAGGCTGGACTGCTTATGTAAACGGAAAACCTGCCGACATTGAAAAAGTAAGCTATGGATTCATGGCGGTAAAGGCAGACGCCGGAGAAAATACCATTGAATTCAGGTATGAAACCCCAGGACTGAAAAAATCGGCATTGTAATTTCAATAATCGGACTGATATGTCTTGGCGCATATATAGTCGTATTCAGAAAGAAAAAAAGAATAATGAATCAGGATTTTCACACTGTTATGATTACAGTAAGGATTATTCATGCAGTATGGAAGAACAGTATTTAAATAAAAAATCAGCAAACTGCAAAACGGAGGAATAAAAATGCACCTTGAAGAAAAAGACAGTAAATAGTGAAAAGTATATATAAAGGGAAGAATTTTTTGAGGTAACCAAAGATACAGCCCTGCTTGAAAACGGAAAAAGAAGTACTCAGAGACGTCGTTCACCATTCCGGAGGAGTTACCGTTATTCCTATAACAGATAATAACGAGATCCTCATGGTAAGACAGTACCGATATCCGCACCACAAGGCTATTCTTGAAATACCTGCCGGCAAAATCGAACCCGGCGAAAAACATTATGACTGCGGAAAAAGAGAACTTCTGGAAGAAACAGGCTGTACCTGCAAATCATATGAATATCTGGGGGAGATACTTCCTACTCCCGCCTATGTAAGCGAGGTTATTCACCTTTTATATAGCTAAGGGACTTGAATTTTCCAGACAGCATCTGGACGAGGACGAATTTCTCGATGTTGAAAAAATCCCTATGGAAAAAGCTGTAGAAATGGTAATGAACGGGGAAATTACCGATTCCAAAACTCAAATCGGCGTTCTAAAGGCATGGTATCTTTCAAAAAACCTGCCGTAAATACGACAGGTAAAAGCATTTAAACCGCCTGAGCTTCTGCTTCGGATATTGCTAAATGACGTTTATAGGCATCTAAAATCTGATCTTCAATCAACTGTCTTGCACTCGGTGAAATAGGATGTACAATATCTCGGAATACTCCGCTTTCATCTTTCCGGCTTGGCATTGCCACAAAAAAGTCTTTCATCACCCTGAACGATTTTAATGTCGTGTACTGCCAGAGTATCCTCGATAGTTATTGAAACAATTGCCCTGAGCCTTCCCTCAGTAATTGTTTTCCTGATTTTAATATCCGAAATATCCATAAAATTATGCCTCCTTGAAATGTTTACACTAAATTCAAAACTTTTTATTGGTTTAGTATATGGATATTATTGAACGCAGACGGAAAAAATATGCATATAATATAGAAATAAAATTGCTAAAGATAGATTTGATAATATGAACAAAGATATTTTAAAGGACAAAAAGCATATACATTTCATCGGAATCGGAGGTTCCGAATGTATCCGCTGGCGCAGATCCTTCATTCTCAGGGATATTACCTTACAGGTTCTGACAACAATGAAACAGAAACTCTTGAAGCTGTCAGAAAAATGGGGATTCCCTTTTTTATGGGACAACGTGCTGAAAACATTGAAGGCGCCGACCTAATAGTTCACACTGCCGCTATAATGGCAGATAATCCGGAACTAATTGCAGCTAAAGCATCAAATGCTCCTGTACTGGAAAGAAGCGAGCTTTTAGGTATAGTGACCGGATGGTATGACAATGCCATATGCGTTTCCGGTACTCACGGAAAAACTACCACAACCTCTATGATCACTCAAATTCTTTTTACAGCCGGAGTGGATCTGTCCGCATTTATCGGCGGAAAGCTTCCATGTATCGGAGGAAGCGGACGTGCGGGAAAAAGCGATATAATGGTATGCGAAGCATGCGAATTTGTTGATACGTTTTTAAAACTTTATCCTTGACGTTGCAGTAATTCTGAATATTGATGAGGATCATCTTGACTACTTTAAAAACCTTGAAAATATTATAAAAAGTCTTTCCATAAATTCAGTGAAATGGCAACAAAAGCGCTGATAATCAACGGTGACGACGCCAATACGCTTAAAGCTGTTGACGGCATTACCGGAAAGGAATTTATAACATTTGGTCTGGATTCAAAAAAATGACTATTATGCAGCCGATATAAAAAAAAATTTCCGGTATGGAAACTGAATATACACTCATGTATAAGGGTAAAAAGCTCTGGGAAAAATCAATCTTCACGTTGCCGGAGTACACAACATATTAAATTCTCTTCTTTTTTGACCTCTTTTTACGCTAACGTATCATTTGAAAGTATACAAAAAGGACTCTCCGACTTCAGAGGTGCGGGCAGACGTTTTGAGCTTATCGGCAAAGAAAAAAGGAATTACAATTGTTGACGATTATGCTCATCATCCCACCGAGCTTTCCTCGTAACACTTAAAGCTGCAATGGACATGGGTTATAACAAAGTATGGGCAGTGTTTCAGCCATTTACCTTTTCAAGAACCGCAATACTGCTTGACGATTTTGCCAAGGCTCTTTCTATTCCCGATAATGCAGTACTGACAGATATTATGGGTTCCAGAGAAAAAGAATACTTATAATATCTATACCAGAAATCTTGCTGAAAAAATAGACGGCTGTATTTATTTCCCTCAAGACGAAAACGCTGAATACACTGATGAAAGAAAATATGAAAACTTCGGTCAGGTTTGCGACTATATATGTGAAAACGCCAATGACGGCGATCTGGTTATTACGCTGGGCTGCGGAGACGTATACAAGGTTGCAAAAATGATATATAAAAAATTGAAAGGTCAGAATAATATGTTAACGAAAAAAAGCTAAAGCTATTTACGAATTTATAAAAGATTCAATTAACAGCGGATTTCCCCTACCGTCCGGGAAATCTGCAACGCTTTGGATATAAAATCCACTTCAACCGTTCATAAATATATAAACCTACTGGTTTCAGAAGGTTATCTGGAAAAATGGACAACCACAACCGTGCAATTAAGCTAAAAGGCGGGAATAATGTATCGGTTCCTCTTGTGGGAGACGTCGCCGCAGGTCAGCCTATCCTTTACAATTGAAAATATTACCGAGTATATTAATTTTAATACTGATAAAAATTACAGTAACTCCTTGTTCGCACTAAAAATAAAGGGAGACAGTATGATAAATATTGGTATTTTCAATGAAGATATCGTTATAGTCGAGCAAACAGACTATGCTGAAAACGGCGAAGTAGTAGTTGCGCTCGTAGACGATGAAAGCGCAACCGTAAAAACATTTTTTAAGGAAGAAAACCACTACAGACTTCAGCCGGAAAATGACAATATGAATCCTATTATTTCAGATAATGTAAAAATCCTCGGAAAAGTTACTGCGCTAATAAGATATTTCTGAAAATTTCAAAAAAAATTTTATTTAGGTATTTTCAATTTCGATAAAATATATTATAATAAAAGATGAAGAAAATTCACTGCGGAATTTTTTCCGGCTGAAAGGATAATTTTAAATGCTTAACAGAGTAAAAGTTATGATATGCGGCAAAGAATACATGCTTGCAGACTGAAGAACCGCCCAGCTACGTTTACGGTCTGGCAAAAATGCTTGAAAAAAGACTTAACGATATGTGTTCGGGGAACAGCTCCATTTCACCATATTCCGCCGCAGTTATGGTAGCTCTTTCAACCCTTGACGACTTAAGCAAGGCTCAGGGAAATGTTGACAATATAAGAATGCAGGCAAAGGAATATGTAGACGAGGCAGGAAAAGCACGAATTGAACGGGACGCTGCTTTAAAAGAAATTGAAGTATTAAAAGCCAAAATTGAACAGCTTGAAAGCAATCAGCAGCTTAAAAAAGCTTAAAGACAGTATATAATGTCAGGTACTGAAATACTCGCTCCTGCCGGAAGTCTTGAATCAC
>VOFK01001402.1_pt1 | contig 29202 bp, 59 predicted proteins | sample 5384121 | NCBI WGS metagenome assembly VOFK01 (sample SAMN12384730, study PRJNA508395) | human gut metagenome | isolation source: healthy gut J | host: Homo sapiens | reverse complement strand
TATTTCTATATATAGTGAAACAAAAGTTTTCTTGATAAACTTTTGTTTTTTACCATAAAAAACTGCAAATGCTTATATGCTAATATTTTAAATACATAATACAACTAGTAGATACGTAGTGTGCCGCATCTCCCTACTGGCTGATTGTATCTCAAAAATCACTATTGAAAAACAAATATTTTAGTGGTATTTATAAAATAAATTTTATAACTTGCGTTTAAGTTGTAAACTGTAATCTAAATGAAGAGAACACTAGGACTGACTTTGCTACTTTTCGCTACCCTTTTTTCTTGTATGCGCCAAGAAAAACCATTACCTGCGGAAATTATCTCGTGCGGAATCTGTTATGTGGGAGCATCCGGATAGCGCTCTATCTATATTACGTTCTCATGCCTCAATCATCACTTTCAAGCGGAAAGAACTATGCTACTTGGGCACTATTGTTGGCACAAGCCGGGATAAGGTATATGGTAAACGCCTTCCGGATTCGTTGAATATCCCTTTTTCGGATAAGTTGGTTCAAGATGCGATGGATTATTTCGAGAAAGAGGGTGACTTGAAAAGGATGGCGCAAGCGTATTATTATAAGGGACAATTATTGGAGGATCAGAAAAAGTTAACGGAAGCGATACCTCTCTTTTTAAAGTCTAAAGATATAATGACAAGGTTGGATGAGCCGCTTTTTACTTATCTGATCTGCCAATCATTAGAAATACGTATCGTTATCAAGATCTTTATGAAGAATCGTTGGTACAATTAAAGGATGCTTATCAATACGCATTACGATCAGAAATGGAGAACGGATATCTTATGCTCTATCAGAACTAGGAAGAACTTATGTGCATAAAAATGAAATGGATAGTGCCTTGTTCTATTTTGGTAAATCATTGGAAAATGCTAAAAGATTAGGAAATTTAGAACTTGAAGCTATGGCTATGGGAGAATTGGGGGTTTGTCTATGGGAAACTGAGACTGTATGAAAATGCTTTTACAATATATAAGAAAAGAGGTCGATATAAAACAAGAAATATCATGTAGAGAATTACCTCAAGCTTATTATGGGCTAGGTTATGTTTTTTTCGATGCTGGTCAGTTAGATTCATCGAAAGTGTATTTTTCTTAAATCATTAGAAACAGATAACTTGTATACGATAAAAGGAGCCTATGACTTTTTATCTAAAATAGAGGAAGAGCAAAATTAAAATATGCAGATGCCATATATTACAATAAACAATACCGTATTTATTCTGATTCGATATATGTATTGACTCATACATATGATCTGGCTGAACTTCAAGCAAGATATGATCATGAGAGATTGTTGAATATTGCGAATTCCCTGCAAATGGAAAAATTACAAATTTTAAAATAGCATTGTTGTTAATTATTTGTTTGCTAATAATCATTTTATTTTATCAGATATATATATTCAAAAAGGAAAGATTGTTGGTTTCTATAAAAGAGAAAAAAATAAATGTGTATGAAGAAAAAATTAAAGAGAATGAATTATTAATAGAAAAAATAATGCTCGTATAGACTCTTTAACATTGAGCAATCAAAAAGTTGTTGAACTCAATAAGATTAATGAAGATCTCAAAAAACAGAATAGGCTACTTCATGAACAAATAGAAAAAGGGAAACAATCGTTATCTTCTTATTTCGTAAAATTAGGTGATCAAGTTCCTTATTTTTATAGACTAAAACGCATTCGTTCGTGTCCTCATTTTCTAAAAGAAAGAGGATTGGTCAGTAATAAGGATTTGGGTGAATTTACAATACAATCAATATGCAGATCGTCTAGAAAAGGATTTTCCTGAATTTACGGAACTGGACATGCAGTATTGTTGGTTGATAAAAATGGGGTTTACAACATCGGAGATAGCGACTTGCATGGCGATCAATTCTGCGTCTTCAACAAAACAGAAGCAACGAATCAAGCAACGGATTAAAAAGAGTGCTCTTGTCTCTCAAAAGGATGATTTCTCTCTAGATCAGTTTATTAAGGAATATTGAAATGATGGTATGTCCATGTCTTATCTTATTTGGTTTTTTTTTAATTAGTTGAAAATCAGGTGTTTCTTTATGTATTGAGTATAGATGCTGTCCACGTCTTTTTTTTGTTGGTAGTGAAAGAAATTAGTATCATATTTATACCAAAACAAATTCTTATGATACAAATAACAAATAAAATTTCGAGATTATTGCTCGTTTTTTTAGTCAGTAACTTCTTAATCGCAGTGAATATGTATGCAGGAATTATCGGGGGATGTCCAGATAATGAAAATGGTAAGTGGAATGAGGGGAAGCGTTCAGTCTCTTCAGATATACCTATTACTATTTATGTAGAAAATGGACAGTTGGTTATTAAGAGTCATTCTCTGCGATCGGATATAACAATCCGAATAATGGATTCTTCCACCATGGTTTATGAAGAGACCGTTAAATTAAGAGGCACGGGTGGAGTTAAATATGAAACCGTAATTAATCCTACAATTAAATCTGAAATTTCGTCTGAGGGTACATCTTATTCTCTTGTCCGATATTCTTCTTTTTTCCTAAAGGGGTTTAATTCAGATAAATATGATTGTGGTTCTTTGGGTAAAGGAATATGGGGAGGTCCCTTGAATGATTCATATTTGTTATATAAAAGATAATGATGATGTAGCTATATATATGCAGAATTTTTAGTTTTTTTCCTATTACTGTAAGATATGTAAAACCGAACAACAACTATCCATCGTAGTATCTTTCTTCCTTATACAAAGATGATAGGGGGAAACAGTATAAAGTTTAAATCGGATCATGTTTGTAAAATGACCCATAGCTTTAATGTTAATCTTGGTGGAGTAAGTCATACTTTTGTTTCAACAAAGACATTTGTACCTCGATTGGAATGGCATCCAGATTGGTATAATAATTATAAAGATGTATTTCCTTACTCTCTAGATGTAGAAGTTCAAAGTATTAAAAATGAAATATAGATATGATTTTTAGAAGAAGACAACAAAAATGCTGGTTGAGTATAATCGCATTATTAATGCTGGTTTGCAGTTGTTCTGATGATGAACGAAAGGAAATACCTACACCTGCAAAACCTTATTTGAACGTGAAAGACAGTCTGGCTTTTGGTGGACATCTATAAACAGGCGCATGGAGAGGGTTGGACACTGGTTGATTGGGATCTGGAAAACATACAGACATGGGGTGGTGTGACTGCTGCCCTAGACACTGTTATGAATGAATATCGGGTAGTTGGTTTTGTGATGCAGGATGGTTCAAATGGTATTTTATCAGATAAGATTGGAGATTTAGTGGAGTTGAGAAGTTTGAGTCTTTATGGGAAAAGGTTTGTATGGAGAGCTTCCAAAGACGATTGAAATTTAGTTAATTTGGAAAGTCTTGTCATTTCTTCTACCTCTTTATGGCGCATTGCCTAAAGAAATTGGCAATTTAAAGAATATAGAAGTGATGCAAATTTATTTCAATGAATTTACTGAAATACCAAAAGAGTTCGGCAATCTTCCCAAATCGGGTGTCTATATGATGCAACACAATAAGTTTGCGGGTGAGGTACCGGAGACGTTGCGGTTTTATGAAAATAGTGATGAATCAAGCGGTATTAGTGGCATCGATCTGAGCTATAACTGCTTTACATCGTTTCCATGGTCTTTTTTCACAGATGATGATGATTGTTTGGTACCTCATTTGTGGGGAAATAGGCTATCTGGAACCATTCCAGATGAGGTATTTAAATCTCCGAAGTGGGAGAGATGGAAAACTCAAATATCACGTCAAGAGAAAGGATATGGATATTCTAATTACCCGCCGGAAGAAGATGAGCATTGAAAAATCGCTAAAAAGACTTGTTTGACAATCTGAAGTTAAACAGTCTTTTTGTCATGTACATGACTCGTTGAATCATTATTTGGTGGATGTGTTCGGTGGTCCGGATAAGGCGTATGCCTCGTTTTTCCCGATCCAGAAGGCGATCAATTACGCCATGACCTCGTTCTTGACGACCGGTGGTATCAGCAGCGGGAAAAAGAAGCTGGTACATTGCTTACCGGCATTATTCACGTTTTCAGTCTGTCTATTGGTTATCAGTTCATTCTTTTGCCGCTTGTTTCTGGTGCCTCTTATTATTTATGCCCTTTTATTGTTTGTAGACGCAATGTTCCGCAATAAATGTGATTTACGTGTAGGGGTTGCTATCCGTAATAGCCTCTTTTACGCAATTATTGGGATATGGTACAGGGTTCCTTAGAAGTATTATGAACTTTCCATGAAGAGGAATCTAATTATAATAATGTGACTTGTATTTCGTTAGAAAAATATCAAAAGTGAAATTGTATCAAATAATTATTGTGGAGATATGAGGGTCATCAAAATTTTTCTTGCTGTTTGTTTGTTGTATTTCATTAGATGTACAATCTCAAACATTTTTGTCGGACACATTGGGTATCAATGAGGATGGCTCTGTTATCATTGCTAAAAGTTTGGCTTTTTACCCGGCTGGATTCTTGAGTGGATGTGGATTCGACGGATAATTTGCTTTTTATCCGGTATCGGAATTTGTCGAAAAAATGAGACTTCCTTGAAAAATAGGGGGAATTTCCGTTTACTCCTTGGCTGATCAGAGGATGCTATGGCAACGTCCTGTCAATTATTTTAATCAAGATCCAAAGTTGACTTCAGAAGGAGTTTTGTTCGTGACAATGGGGGGAAGGCTACATCGTTGCTGGATTTGAAAACAGGTAATGAGGTTTGGAAGAAAAAAAAAATGATTCCTTATTGGGTGGACGCTAAGAACCGGATGTTTTTGGCTTATAAAGGCAGTTATATGAACGGGGTGTCTAACGAGTTGGAAGGCCATAGCCTTGCGACGGGAGAAAAGATGTGGAGCCGAAAAATGAGCCATGTATATGGATGGAATGAGAGTGGTTTACTGGATGACTCTACTCGATTGATTGTCTCGGATGGGATTCATCTGGTTCACATGGGAAATGGGGAAGGGCCGAGTTATGCCATGCCGACTGGGGCAAAGTGATTATAAAGAGGCCGTCGCTCTTGGTGCGCTCGGTGTGGTGACGGGTGTCTTAACCGGTTTTGCGGCAGTGCCTACCGGGCCGAAGAAGGTGATGGAACTGGTATCGAATGTTTTTATCGGACGACACGGTTTTTTACGTGGCAAGCCGGGAGAATTTGTTTTGCCTGGATCGGCAGTTGCAACCTAAATGGGGGGTATCCGATACCTGATGGAATGGGATCTCGCTCTCATTTGTTTGCGAGAGGAGATAGCCTTTATATGATTAATATGGGGAACTGGGTATCGAAATACTATTTTTTGATACTTATGAGGCTTATGCTCACGAATACTTAAGACTGAAGGTTGGCTGGCCGTTTATCGCCTGTTTCGATAAACGAAAGGGTGAAAGGTTTGGTTCCGCCAGCTCTCGGATAAGAAAGAGATGGTGGAGGAGTTTGATATAAATTGGGAAGAGGATGCTCTGATGGTCTTGTTTTCCGATCGTATCCGGAAATACTCGTTATCCGCAGATTCCTTGTTGAGTGAGGTATTATGGAATACCGAAGTAAACGGGAAATTATTATATCTTACCAATTCTTCTTATTTCTTGCAGGATTTTGGGGGATAGTACATCTTATCAGCGATATAAACGCCCGGATTCGATTTATTTTTGATTACTGATAAGAATGAAATGGTTGAGCTAGACCAGCAACTGAATGTTTTACAAACTTATCCTTTGTCTAAGTTGCGTACGTTTAAGGCTTTACCAAATGGGGATAATTTGATATTCTTGGGAGACAAAACATTGTGGGTTAATTCAAAGGGTGAGAAGAAAAAGCTTATTTATATACTTCATCCAAGATGTTTAGGGTAGGGTGAAAAGTTTTTCATCTATAGTTTGGATGGTAAAAAGATATATGAATTTCCTTTTATAAACTGGTATATTTCATGTAAATATGTAATAGATTACTTCATAGTTATGGTTAAATGTATTGTCAAGAAAGATATTTTGGCTATTTTTAATTTTTACCTTCTGAACATTTAGGTTCACTCTGTTCTAACAAAGCATTGATATCCGGCATGTATTTAGTAGTGAATTAATTAAACGTCAAAATTATGAAGGTGAAAAAAATATTATACACGGCTTTAATCTCATTGATCGCGGGGAGCGATGGCGCAAGATTGTACGTTCTTCTTTCCGCAAACAGAGGAACGGTATGGGCGTAAAGGATATGACGCGAAGGGAAACTTACAATCTGTTATGAGTTATCAAGTGGATGAGGTGGAAACATTGCCTTCCGGCCAAGAGGTGGAAGCGGACTACGTATATACTAATCCCTCCGGTACGATCGTGAACAAAGGGAGATATCAAGGCATACTGCCAGAATGGAGAATTTTTCCTCGACTCGAAAGAGACGCTCTCTTATCCGGAGTGGTATCGGAAATGAATACGAATGTGGATATCACGGAGAACTTTATAAATTACCCAAACCGTATGCGGCTAATTTCGATAAGAATAACGTGTATTTCGACGAGGCTTCCGTAAAGATCTACGATAAGAAGAACCGGAAGAATCGTAAGGATATGGCCATTAAGGACCGTGAGTTTATTAAAACGGAAAGCATAACAACTCCTGCCGGTACGTTCGATTGCGCTAAGGTAAAATATAATATCGCTACACGTTCCCCTAAATCAAAGGAGACAATCACTGGGTATGGCTATGGTGGTACAGCCCGAATGTAGGCTTAGTGCGTACGGAACAATATGATAAGAATAACGTATTACAATCCTATACGGTATTGGAAGAATTAAAATAAAAAGGCGACTACAATCTTATGATTTGTATTAACCGGTTTAAGTGGATACGCTGTTGCTGAGAAGTGACAGCGTATTTTCTTTTTATGGGAAAGATTGGGCAATTTTCTTTTTGTTTGACGTTTTTCGTTAACTTGCGGCAAATTTCGAAAAAATGGAAAGAGAATATAAATCAAAAGTGGGATGGTGGTATCATCTGGTGATTATCATGGTGGTAATGGTTGCGTGGCGCGTTTTTTGCGTACCAATATATATCGGCTATAGTGGGTATGATGGTCGCTGCGTTGGGGGTGCTTCATGTTTTCTTTAATACGTATTACCGGATAACGGAAGATGATATGTTGATAGCGCATTGTAGTATTTTCCCGGAGAAGAAGATCGCTATCGCTTATATAGAGGCGTTGGAATCTACCGTGATGCCGGTGTCCAGCTACGCGCCCTTTCGTTGGATCGGCTGATCATATGGAGCAATGGGAAACCTTGGATGCTCATATCTCCGACCAACCGGGCTGATTTTATCAAAACAGTTGAGAAAGATAAATCCTAATATACAACTTAAATAGATCTAATAGTATGAAATACGATGTCGCTATAATCGGTGGAGGTCCCTGGGTTATACTGCCGCGAGAGAGCGGCGCAGGGTGGGTTTCCACGATTCTTTTTGAGAAAAACGCATTGGGCGGGTTTGTTTGAATGAGGGATGCGTGCCGACAAAGACGCTTTTTATTCCGCTAAGACGTATGATAATATCAAGCATGCTTCCAAGTATGCGGTGAAAGCGGAGAAATCCTTCTTTTGATCTCCCGAAAATCATCGCCCGTAAGAATAAGGTCGTGAAAAAGCTGACAGCCGGTATCCGTATGAAAATGACGGAGCATGGCGTGGTGATGGTTACGGCGGAAGCTTGTATCCAAGGACGTGCGGCCGACGGGACGATTACGATCGCCGCCGGAGAAGAGCTATACGAGGCTGCGAACCTTTTGATCTGTACGGGATCAGAAACGGTAATTCCTCCTATACCCGGATTGGCGGAGACGGAATATTGGACGAGCCGGGAGGCGTTGCAATCGAAGGAGCTTCCGACCTCTTTGGTGATAATCGGTGGAGGCGTGATCGGTATGGAGTTCGCTTCTTTCTTCAATAGCCTTGGGGTAGAGGTACATGTCGTGGAGATGTTGGATAAGATATTAGCCCGATGGATCGTGAGCTGTCCGAAATGTTGCAAAAGCGGAATACGCTAAACGGGGGATTAAGTTCTATCTAAGTCATAAAGTGACCGGGGTGCATGGAACCGAGGTTTCTGTAGAGAAAGACGGGGAGACATTCACGTTGCATGGCGATAAAGTCCTTTTGAGTGTAGGGCGTCGTCCGGTTACGAAAAGGTTTTGGCTTGGAGACACTGGCTCCGGAGCCTTTCCGTAATGGGGTGAAGGTGAATGAGTACATGCAGACTTCCCCTGCCAAATGTATATGCTTGCGGTGATATTACCGCTTTCTCCTTACTGGCGCATACGGCAGTTAGCGAGGCGGAGGTGGCCGTGGATCATCTCTTGGGCAAATCGCGCCCGATGAGTTATAAGGCTATTCCGGGTGTCGTTTATACGAATCCGGAGATCGCCGGTGTCGGGAAGACAGAGGAGGAGTTGCAGGCAGAAGGTATTTCGTATACCGTGAAGAAAAAATACCGATGGCATTCTCGGGACGTTTTGTCGCGAGAGAATGAGATGGGTAATGGCGTCTGTAAGTTGATCTTGTCGGAGGATGAGACGTTGATCGGCGCCCATATGTTGGGTAATCCGGCCTCGGAGTTGATCGTGATCGCCGGAATCGCTATTGAGAAGGGGATGAAATCGGATGAGTTAAAGTCGTTTGTGTTCCCGCATCCTACGGTAGAGATTATTAAGGAAGCGCTTTATTAAATAATTAATGTACCTTTTTGTGCCGATAATACGGCACATGGGTACATTTGAAGGATATGTTAAGGGATTCGTTTGTGGGACGGACAATTGGACGATGTGGTCTTTTAGCCTTTTGTTCGTCTTATTTATGTGTTTTGTTGGTGTTCCGTACCAATTATCGTTTATTCCTGAAGATGATGCGTGATGTGGTATATGTGAAAGAACGTCAAAATTTATTTGAGGTAACGAGGGGGAGCGAATGGCTCTTCCGGAATTTCATGACGTTTCAAGCCTTGTTTCTTTGTAGCGTTTGCCTTTTTGCTATCGCTAGGGCATATAAGGGTATTTCAACCATTTGCTAGAAAATACGGTGTTGATATCTATTGGGTTGATAATGATGGTATTGATGCTGTTTTATTGGTGTAAGCGCTGTTTCTATTATTTATTGGGGGTTGTTTTTACGGACGCTCCGAAATACAAGTTTTGGAAGACTAATTATAACGCTATTATAGGGCGTGGGGGATCTGTTTATACATTCCGGCACTTTGGTTGGTATTCGTGGGGAGCAGTATACAGATTCCTGTTTTTGTTGTTTGTATTTTTCTATATTCTGTGTCGTTTTTGTGATAATTTATAAGACCATACGGATATTTCACAGGAAAAATAAGCAGTTTTTTATATATTAGTTTGTACCTTTGCGGCCAAGAAATATTGCCTTTAGTTTTTCTGTATGAAGGCATTATTTATTTTGTATAACTTTATCGAGTCAAGTACTCTATGGCATTGAATATTAAAAAATTATTGGTATCACAACCGAAAGCCTGCATCGGAGAAATCACCATATTTCGATATTGCAGAAAAAATACGGTGTGGAAATAGATTTCCGCCCGTTCATCAAGGTTGAACCTTTATCTTCCAAGGAGTTCAGGCAGCAACGAATCTCGGTTTTGGATCATACCGCCGTTATTTTTTACGGCTCGTACGGCTATCGATCATTTCTTTCATTTATGCGAGGAATTTCGTGTGGCTATCCCGGAAACGATGAAGTATTTCTGTATGACAGAGGCGATCGCTGTTTATCTCCAGAAGTATATCGTTTATAGAAAACGTAAGATTTTTTATGGTCAGACCGGTAAGGCAGATGATGATTTGGTGACTGTTATCGCCAAACATGCGAAGGAGAAAATACCTAGTACCTGTTTCCGATGTACATAAAGATGATCTATTCGCTTTGTTAGACGCGAAGAAAATCAACTATACGAAAGCGGTGATGTTCCGTACGGTGAGCAATGATTTCGCGAAGGACGAAAATTCGATTATGATATGTTGGTTTTTTTAGTCCGTCGGGTATCTCTTCCTTATTGAAGAACTTCCCGGATTTCAAAAAGCAAGACGATATAAAGATCGGCTGCTTTGGCCCCTACTACGGCAAAGGCTGTTAAAGATGCGGGTCTGCTGTTTGGACGTTGAGAGGCTCCCACGGTGGAAGCCCCTTCTATGACTGCTGCTTTGATTTATATCTGAAAAAAACAGCAAGACGGTAAAAAATAATGACGACAAAAAGGTATACCCTTTCAAAAAGAAGAACGCCTGTCGTGGAAACGTTACATTGACCTATTATTCGAAAAAGGACAATCGTTCGTGGCGTTTCCACTGCGGGTCGTTTATTTACCGATGGAGGAAGAGATGCCTGCCCGTGCTTCCTTCTTAGTGAGGTGTACCGAAGAAAAAATTTAAGAGAGCCGTAAAGCGTAACTTAGATCAAACGACAGGTACGTGAGGCTTACCGGGTTCGTAAATATGATTTACTGGAACCGTTGGAAGCGAAGAATAAGGGCATGTTAATCGCTTTCCTGTACCTCGATAAAAGAGATCCATCCGTACGCTGCGATGGAAAAGGCAATGAAGAAAGCGATCCATATCCTTCGGGATAAAAAGAATAATGAGACGCTTTTTACCACATTACTCTTATTATTGCCGGTTTATTTCTATAAATATTGTATCTCTCCTATGACACCGGCTTCGTGCAGGTATACGCCCACTTGTTCCGAATATGCGGTGCAAGCCTTTGAAGAAATATGGCCCTGAAAGGATTGTATCTTGCGGTTAAACGAATACTTCGTTGCCATCCTTGGGGTGGGAGCGGTTATGATCCGGTTCCGTAACGCCATGGGGTTATTATGATATACATACGCATCAGATGCCTTTCCATAAGGAGGATATCGCGATTATAAATAGGATCGTGAGTCCAATGGGTGATATGCAGCCGGGTCCACTTTGATACGGTTATTCGCTCATATGGTATCCATCCGTGGTATATATATAATGTAAAGGAGCAGATGGACCTACTTAGGGTATTGGTGTCTGGTTCGGGAGTCGGGCGATCGGAGAGGCTGGACTTGATACACTGGCCGAATCTCCAATGGATTTGCAAAAGAGGTGTTTCTGGCACAAGCCAATTTAGCGGAGGAAACACATAAGCCATTAATCATCCATTGCGTAAAAGCGTGGGCGGATCTCATTGCCTGTAAAAGGCCGTGAAACCGGAGATGCCTTGGATTATCCATGGCTTTCGAGGTAATGGTGAACTTGCCTCCCAATTGGTTCGCTTGGGGTTTTATCTCTCCTTTGGAGATCGTTTTTAATCCATCGGCTTTGCGTGCCGCATGGCCTGATTTCCTTTTTCTTGGAGACCGATGATAAATCGATTGATATCCGCGGGGTCTACCAAAATGTAGCGGAAGCGTTGGATATTCCGGAAGAAAAGCTGCGGATTCAAATCGCTAAAAACGTTTCTATCTTCCACCTAAACGGATAATTATCAATTATCAATTTTTCGATTCTCAATTAAAAAGTCGTACCTTTGCCTCGTATGAGATAAAGTGACAAATATATTAATGTAATACGATATAAATTAATACGATGAATTTTGTAGAAGAATTAAGATGGAGGGCATGATCGCTGATATGATGCCCGGGACGGAAGAGCAATTGCAGAAAAGAGTTGACATCGGCCTATGTGGGGATCGATCCAACGGCAGACTCTTTGCATATCGGACACTTTAGTAAGTGTGATGATGCTGAGAAGCATTTCCAACGTGCCGGTCATCGTCCTATCGCTTTAGTGGGTGGCGCTACCGGTATGATCGGTGACCCGTCTATGAAGTCTGCCGAGCGTAATTTGCTGGACGAGGCTACTCTTCGTCACAATCAGGATTGCATCAAGAAACAATTGGCTAAGTTCCTTGATTTTGACTCCGACGCTCTAATGCCGCTAAGTTGGTGAACAACTATGACTGGATGAAGGGGTTATTCTTTCTTGAATTTTATCCGTGATATTGGTAAGCATATTACCGTGAACTACATGATGGCTAAGGATTCAGTGAAGAAACGTTTGAGCCGCGAATCTAGTGTAGGTATGTCTTTCACCGAGTTTTCTTATCAATTGCTACAAGGCTACGATTATTTGTATTTGAGTATGAGCATGAGGGTTGCCGCCTACAGATGGGTGGTACCGATCAGTGGGGTAATATCACGACTGGAACGGAATTGATCCGTCGTACGTTGGGAGGAGGCTTATGCCTTGACTTGCCCGTTGATCACGAAGGCCGACGGTGGTAAGTTCGGAAAGACGGAATCCGGTAATATCTGGTTGGATCGTCGCTATACTTCTCCGTATAAATTCTATCAATTCTGGTTGAACGTAAGCGATGCTGACGCCGCCAAAGTATATCAAGATCTTCACGGACTTGAGCCAAGAAGAGATCGCCGCTTTGGAGGCGGAGCAAGAGGCCGCTCCTCATTTGCGTCCGTTGCAGAAACGTTTGGCGAAAGAAGTGACTGTTATGGTTCACTCTTTGGAAGATTATGAGGCCGCTGTCGAGGCTTCCAATATCTTGTTTGGTAACTCCACGCACGAGGCTTTGTTGAAATTGGATGAGGACACATACTAGCCGTATTCGAGGGTGTTCCTCATTTCGATATCTCCGTGATGAGTTGGCCGCAGGAATCAAGGCTGTTGATTTGTGTACTGAAAAAGCCGCTATCTTCCCTTCAAAAGGTGAGATGCGTAAATTGGTACAAAGTGGTGGCGTAAGTTTTAACAAAGAGAAATTAGCGGAGGTTGATACTGTAATCGACTGTTCTTCACTGCTTGACGATAAGTATTTATTGGTTCAAAGAGGTAAGAAAAAATTATTATTTGTTGATCGCAAAGTAAAAAAAATAATCAAAAAATTTGCAAGGTAAGATTTTATTCTTACCTTTGCATCGCTTTTAAGTAAAGCAATCGGATTGTCTCATGGTGTAATGGTAGCACTACAGTTTTTGGTTCTGTCTGTCGAGGTTCGAATCCTCGTGAGACAACACACAATCCAGAGAGAGGGATGTCAATTTTGGCATCCTTTTTTATTTTGTAGCATTTTCCGTATAGATAGCTTATCCGATAAATCCCTAGGGAAAAATGAGGTAGTACTTACTTTGGCAATGAAGTATATCTTCTCTCCGCCACTTGAAGTATATCTCCTGTGGTATTCGCAGTATAATTGCGGGGATAACCTTGCAGGTGTGTTTTTCATCTACACTTTTTTATTTATTTTTCATATATTTGTGGAAATTCTGATTTAAATCTATATTGTTATGTCACGTTCATTTCTTTTGTTTGGTTTTTATCCTATATAGTGTTTTCTTGAGCAGTCTGGCGAATGCTAGTGATATCGATTTGTCTGCACCCATGGATAAAGGCGGGTGGAAATTGATATGGAGTGAGGAGTTTGACTATACGGGATTTCCTGATTCTACGAAATGGTCTTATGATACGGAAGGTAATGTATATCAATGGGGAAATAATGAGGCTCAATATTATACATTCGGCAGAAAGGAGAACGCTCTGGGTATCGGATGGGGTGTTGAGGATTACGGCCTTGAAAGAACCGATGGAAGGTCGTTCATATACATCGGCTCGCCTGATTACGAAAGGAAAAGGGGATTGGTTGTACGGACGTTTTGAGATTCGGGCGAAACTTCCGACTGGACGAGGACATGGCCGGCCATCTGGATGCTTCCAACGGATTGGGAATACGGGGATTGGCCAAAAAGCGGGGAAATAGATATTATGGAAAATGTGGGCTATGATCCCGACACGATCGTAGGTTCTTCGCATACGGAAAAATATAATCATGCGATCGGAACTCAAAAAAATGCTAAAATTGCGTGTCCGGATTGTTATAAAGCGTTTCACGTGTACGCCTTGGAATGGGAGGAAGATGAGTACCGGCTTTATGTAGATGATCAATTATACTTTACATTTAAGAACGAGGGGACAGGCTATGAGGTTTGGCCCTTTACGATAAACGCTTTCATATCTTGCTGAATCTGGCGATCGGTGGGAATTGGGAGGCCAAAAGGGGTATTGATGATTCTCTTTTCCACATGTGTTCGAGATTGATTATGTGAGAGTTTATAAGAAGTAGGGTGTAACGTGATGTTTTTTTATTTACATTTTTTTTGTGGTACATAACATTCTGTACTATATAGTGAAGGAGATACTTAAGAGGACGTTGGTTCGTATGTTGATTTGTTGCGTTATTGCCTTGTTGTTTTGTATAACGGGGAATGCGAAGGTACCCCTATATTCCTAAAATCATCAATTATTCCGTAAGCGATTACAAAGCGGGAAACCAGAATTGGGCCGTCTCCCAAGGTCCGGGAGGAAAGATGTATATTGGTAATAACCGGGGGCCTTTTTGGCTTTTGACGGTATTCACTGGGATCTTGTGAAATTACCGAATAATCTAGGTGTCCGTGCTTTGTATATATCGAAGGACGGACGTATTTATGTCGGCTCTTTCGAGGAGTTCGGGTATTTTGAGATGGATGATGAGAATGATCTGATTTATCATTCACTCAGTTCGTCTGAGATGAACGTCTATCTGAATAATGATGAGTTCTGGACGATTAATGAATATAAAGGGTGAGATTTATTTTCAATCATTCCGGAGCTTTTTTATTTATGACGGGGAAAAAGTAAGAAAAGGTGTATCTGACCTGTCCCCATTGTATATTTTTCACATTGGACGATCATCTATACGTTCAGTTCATGGAGGGAGGAAGCTTTTGTCGAATGGATGACGGCCAGTTTACAGAGTTACTCTCGAAAAAGGTTTTGGAGGATGATGTGGTTTCGGTCTTGCCATTTGATCATCAGCTATTATTGGTCTCGGCTCGTAGTGGATGTTTATCTATGATGAGGTGCAAAAATTGTCTGTGTGGAATACACCAGCCAATGAGATATTAAAGGAAGGGATCGCAAACCGGGGCAGTCATGATGAAAGATTCTACTTTTATTGTGGGTACGATTTCTAATGGGGTTGTAGCGATTAATAAGCAGGGGGAAACTTTGTGGCATATCAACCGGGAGAATGGCTTGATTAATAATACGGTATTGAGAGTATTTGCTGATAATTCGGATAATTTATGGGTTACATTGGATAATGGTATCGCGCAGATACATGTGAATTCTCCGATCTATTTTTTATGAACCGCTTGAGGCCCAGATTGGTATGGTGCATGATATGGTGATAGAGAAGGGTATTGTTTATTTAGCTACGAACCAAGGTCTTTATGCGTTATCTGAGAATGATAGTTATCCAACCTTGATTCCCGGTACTCAAGAACAGACATGGTATATCTCCGATGTCGGAAATCAACTGATTGCCGGACATAATACAGGTACCTTACAGCTAGAGGGCCGAAAAGCTACTCAGATACCGGGCCCAATGGAGGGGGTACCGCATTACGTAAGACAATTATCCATGGAAAGGAAGTTTTACCCAGGTGTCTTTACCGTCCACTCAGTGTTTTCACCCGATATGGTTACTAATCGTTGGAAATTTAGCCATAATGTAGAAGGATTCTCTAAAATTTGATCAAATCGTTTGAGGTTGACCCTACCGGCAATATGGGCTAGCCATGTATGTATAAAGGTATCTATCGTCTTCCTTGAATGAGGATTTGAGGAGTGTGAAAGAGATGGAGTATATCGGAAAACTGGAGAAGGTAATGAGAGTGGTACGATTAATGTAATGAAATTATGAGGACGTATTGTTTTCTCGGATGGGAGTAAGTTTTATACTTATGAGGATTTGACTGGAAAGATCGTTCCTTATGATTTGTTGAATGAGGATTTTCCCGAGTTAAGCGATACCTATCGGGTTGTTTCCTTGAATAATGATTTATATTGGTTTATCCGGAATTCGGAATATGTATTGTTAGGATATGAGTCTGGGCGATTCCAGTTAAAACAGCGTATTCCTTTTACTTTGTTTGATAATCCGACCATAGAGGATAGGGGAAATATTTATGTGGCTTCCGACGGGACGTCTTATTTTTGTCTAAACGGGGGGGATCGCTCGTTATGACAGATACCGGAATTATGTGATGATACGACTCGAGTTCCATTAAGTTTGTCGCAGGTAAGGGCCTATAATCGGCATGAAAATGAGTTCGCTCCGCTCCCTTGCAAGGGAGCGGGGACGCACCAGGAAGCCGGTGCGTCCGTATTGTTATAGCTATAATACGATTCTTTTTAAGTTTTCGTATCCGGATTTTACGGGGCGCCGTTTCCTGATCTATTATAAACTGGACGGGTTTGATAATGAATGGATAGAAGGCACCAGTAATTTTCAACGGACTTATTCTAATTTACCGTATGGTAATTTTGTGTTACATGCGGTTGTGAAAGACGATCGAGGAAAAAGCTATCTTCTCTGTCTTATCCATTCAAGATCGAACGTCCATTTTATAGCTCTTGGTGGGCGCTGATCATCTATTTTGCTTTGTTTTTTATGTATACTGGTTCGTATTAGTGAGAATGTATACGATGTGGATTGTCATGCGTGAGAAAAAAAAAAGTTAACGAGGAGCAAAAAGAGATTGCAAGAAGAGCAATTGAGGGCGCCAAGAGCAATTAATGTCAAGCTAAGAGAATGAAAAATTAGAAAAGTGACCTTACTTATAAGAGTAAGGGAGTGCCAGTGCTACTTTGTCTGTTATCTCTCATAATGATTTCCTTGAAGGTCTAAAAAGGAAATACAAAAGCTCAACAATTATCGGGAAGTTATACGAAACGATTCTTCGATAAGCTCATCCGCATGATCGAAGAGAATATATCAGGCGAGGATGAATGGGCCATTTTCCAGACTAATTTCGATCGTATCCACGAAAAAAGTTCTTTACGAATCTAAAAGAGCGGTATCCCGATTTGACTCCGGGCGATTTACGATTATGCGCTTTATTACGTTTGAATATGCCAACTAAGGATATGGCTCGTATGCAAAAATCTTTCCGTACGTGGTATCGAGGCGGCGCGCTATCGATTGCGTAAAAAACTAAATCTACCGGAGGGGCAAAAGCTTGGTAGATTTCATGATCCAGTTCCACTAAAAATTTCATAGTTATGAATGAAAAAAATTGTCATTTTTGTTTTCCCAATTTAGTGAAACAATAAACATATGAAATAAGAAAATCATAACTATGAGGTTTTCCTTTATGTCATTTTTGTTTTCCCATATTTGTTTTCCATTTTAGTGAAATGTGTTTAATAACATATAATGTTCTCCTTTTGAATTAACAAATGTATTATAACTGAAAATAAGACAATTAATATGTATTGCAGTAGTATAAAAGTAGTAATTTTCTGCTTGCGCAAGGCTTGCAGTAGTGTTGAAGTATACAAAATTTGCCCTTTTTAGGTTTGGGTGTTCATTTGCCTCAAATTTAATAATGAGTGTAAAAACAAATGTTCAACTTTAAAACTAGAATGAATGAAAGCTAAATTAATGCTTTGTTTATGCCTGTTACTTGCTGCGACTACTATGTTTGCGCAGAATCTGACAGTTACTGGTGTGGTAACTGAAAAGGCCACAGGATACCCGGCTATTGGGGTAAGTGTTTTTGGTTAAGGGTACGACGAATGGTACCATAACCCTATGGATGGAGACTATACTTTGAGTAATGTTCCCAAGAACGCAACTTTAGTATTTAGTTATGTAGGTATGACTACACAAAGAAGTCCCGGTTAACGGACAGACTGTAGTAAATGTTCTTATGAATGAAGATACGCAAAACTTGGAAGAGGTAGTTGTTATCGGTTATGGTACAAGTAAAGCTAAAGATTTAACGGCTCCGATTGCTGTGATCAAAGCTGATGAGATTACAAAACATGCGACTTCATCTCCGATGGGTGCTTTTACAAGGAAAAGTACCGGGTGCAGATTACTAATAATGGACAAATCGTTCCGCCTGTACGTATCCGTGGTATCGGTTCTATGAATGATGATAGTCAACCATTATATGTTGTAGATGGTATGTTTTTCGATAATATCGACTTCTTGAATAATAGTGATATTCAGGATTTGTCTATTTTGAAAGATGCGTCTGCAGCTTCTATTTATGGTGTGCGTGCCGCTAAATGGTGTTGTCTTGGTTACAACAAAGAAGGGTGCTTTGAATCGTCCGGCAACAGTTACTTATGACGGCTACGTCGGCTTCCAGAAAGCGACGAACGTTTTAAAGATGGCAAATAGCGAGCAATACGCTACGATGATTAGTGAGATGGGTAATGAGACCTTGCAGGCCGTTGTTAACAATGCTAAATCTGTATGGGGTACTTTTGCCTAATACAAACTGGTATGATGAGATTCTTCGTACAGCTTTGACGCATAACCATTCATTGGATATTTCAGGGAGGAACAGAAAAGGCTACTTATTCTGTAGGTGCTTCTTACTTGTATCAAGATGGTATCTTGGACGCTAAAAAATGATTATTCTCGTTTCAATTTGCGTACAAAAAAGCGGATTATAAAGCTTTTGATTGGTTGAAAGTCGGAGCGAATGTCGTGTTGAGTAACTCTACTCAGAATTTACCGAATGGAGAGGTTTGGTTGGCTGCTTTTAGAACTCCATCAATTATCCCGGTTTATGATGAGAATAGTACGCTGAAACCTTACCCAACGAAATATGCTTCTCCTGCACAAGTTGGTTTGAGTGAGTTTTATTACAATCCGGTAGCTCAATCTGAATATTATGATTCTAAAAACCAGTCATTGCGTGTAATGCCTTCTTTTTATGCTCAATTAGATTTCTTGCCTGAGAATAAATTGTTCTTTAAAACCGCTTATAGCCAAGATATTAATATCTTCCAGACGAGAACATATACGCCCGAATATTTGGTAGGTGGAACTCAGCTTCAATCTACTCCTAAGTTGAAAAAGCAGAATGATATTTATCATAGCTGGATTTTGGATAATACATTAACGTATTCGGATACTTTTGGCGATCATGGCTTGACTGTTATGTTAGGTAACTCTGTACGTTCAGAAAATTGGCGTAAACTGTGGGTGAAGCTACAGGTGTACCGGGAGAGCATGAAGAGTATTACTATTTGAATCAAGGAAATGCGGATGGACGTACCACAGGTGATGATGGAACTACTTATCGTGGTGTGTCTTGGTTCGGTCGTGTTTCTTATGATTATAAAAGGTAAATACTTATTATCAGCTACAATGCGTGCGGATGGTTCTTCTAAATATCAGGAAAAATGGGGATATTTCCCGTCTGTAGGTGCCGCTTGGAATATCTCGGAAGAGGATTTCATGAACGATCAGAAGTGGGTTGATTATATGAAAATTCGCGCTAGCTGAGGGTAAGTTAGGTAATGATAAGATCAAGGCTAGTGATGGTTTCGCTTCTATTAAGCAGGAGATGGGTACTTCAGGTGCGTTTGGTGGAAGTGTTGTTCCCCGGCTATACGAATTTGGTGTACTTTAGTTGGTTAGGTTGGGAGGTCGTGCACGAAACGAATGTTGGCTTGGATTTCCGTACATTGAATAGCCGATTAACTTTAGAAGCAGACTGGTACTATCGCTTAACACAAAATGCGGTTATCAACGCTCCGCTTCCTATGGGTGCAGGAAACTTATTGGGTAATAATGGTGAGATCTTAAATACCGGTGTTGAATTGTCTTTTGAATTGGTCTGATAAGATTGGTGGATTTCTCTTTTTACTTTATTGGCGCTAACTTGACTACATTACACAATGAGGTAAAAGACTTGAACGGTCTTTCTTATTTATATGGTGGTACTGCTGAGTTCCAGTACGATCTCTAAGGTAGGTGGTGAGTTGAATGCTTATTATGGACATGAGATCGCCGGTGTTTACCAGAATGAGGCTGAGATCGCAGCTGATCCGATCGCTGTGCTAATGATTTGAAACCAGGTGATTTCAAATATGTTGACCAGAATCAAGATGGTAAGATTGATGATAAGGAGGCCCGTGTGACTTTAGGATCTTATATCCCGAACTTTACATATGGTATTAATTTAGGCTTCTCCCTATAAAATTTTGATTTCTCAATGGTGATGCAAAGGTGTTACTGGTAATCAGATCGTAAACCGCAAACGTGGTGATCGCCGTTGGCATTCCGAGTTGAACTATGACGCTGATCAGGTTGAAAACCGCTGGACAGGCAGAAGGCTCTACGAATAGCTATATGTCTGCCGCAGGGTCAGTTAATCCTTGGAACATCGCTAAGTTCAATTCATTCTACGTAGAGGATGGTTCTTACTTCCGTATCCAGAATGTTCAAGTAGCTTATACTTTCCCGAAGAAAGACTTTGGCAAGTTTAAGATGCCTAGTGTCCGTTTGAGCTTGACGGCAGATCGTCCTTTGACTATTTTCAAGGCGAACAGCTTTAGTCCTGAGTTGGGTGGCGTGAAGAACGAGGATGGCACGATGCCTTCTTCATCTTACGGATTTGATGAGCGGGTATACCCGTTGTCTTCAGCCTATACATTAGGTCTTCGTATCATTTATTAATCTTTAATGCTAATATAGTATATGAAAAAATATATTTAAAAACAGCTTTTATGGGCTATTCCTTTGGCCTTTTCTTTAGTGACTTCCAGCTGTAGTGATTTCTTGGATAAACTCCCGAGAATTCTGTGGAAGCAGAGACCGTGGACTATTCTAATACAGCAAACATGTATATGCCGGTTTCCCGGTATATCACGCGACCTCTCGTAGTTATCTGGGGTCTTGGTCTTCGTACGGATGTATCATTGTGCGTGGTGACGATGTGAATAAAGGAGCATCTCCTACGACCAGATCGAATATGAGTATGCGAGTAAGTTCCAGTATGATCGCTTGACTACCTTCTGGGCATTGAGTGGCCTTTGGGGAAATTGCTATTATGTTGTCTCTACTTCTAATTCGGCATTGGAGTCTTTAGAGAATTACGCTAAACATCTGACGAGGAGTGAGTCGGATAAACAATGAACGCTAAATATGCCGCTGAAGTCCGCTTTTTCCGGGCATACGCTTATTTCCAGTTGGTAAATTTATTTGGCGATGTACCTTTTGTTAGATAATCAAGAACTGAATGTTTATAAGAGCAAGAAGGAAGACGTAGAAGAAGTATATATCTATGATGAATTAGGATTATTGCATCGCTTCCAGCCGGAATTCGTCCGAATGAGTCTGAACATCCGGGGCGAAATATTAATTGTTGAAAGCTAAATTGAAAATGTACAATAATGAGTGGGATGATGTACTTACCTTGACTGATGATATCGTTAATAGTGGTAAAGTTTGAGCTCTATAATGATTTCTATGAATTATTCAAAATTCCGGGAAAAATTATGTAATGAGTCTTTGTTAGAGTATCAATTTACTGACTTTGGAAACGGAAGGGTGATATCGTTTCCTCTGATAACTGGTTTGCTTTCCAAGGCCCTCGTGGAGAGTCTCCTATTTCGGGATGGGCATTTATTGAGCCGACGGAGAAAATTCGTAATCTATTCTCTAAACGTGGTGAAACGGTTCGTGCGGAGACAACCTTCTTAATGACGGATGCCACTACTCGAGACGGTGATTATATTCCTGCGGCTCAAACGGGTGAACCGACTGTTTATAATGGTGAAGGCCTATACGCCTGCAAACCAAATGACCCCGGACGTACTGGATATGGCGATAATAATAATATTCGTGTATTCCGCTATGCTGACGTATTGTTAATGAATGCGGAGGCTAAGGTTCGTAAGGGACAAAATGGAGATGCTCCTTTGAACTTGGTTCGTGAACGTGCAGGCTTGGCTCCGATCAAAAAATGCGACCTTAGATCAAATCTTGGAAGAACGTCAAGTTGAATTGGCTTTGAATGGGGCGAACGTTTCTTCGATTTGGTTCGTACAGACAAAGCTACTCAAGAACTTCCGGGTTTTGTGAAGGGAGAAAGCGAATATTATCCGATACCTCAAGATCAGATCGACTTGAATCCGAACTTGGAACTTGAGGCTGGAACGACAGCAGAATAATAAGATTCTCATATATTTACTAGACCTTTGTAGTTTGGCAAGGCGGTGTCAACCCGTTTGGCACCGCCTATTTTATCTCAAATCATATCTTTTATTTATATAAATATCAGCATCATGAAACACATCGCATTACTAACTACTCTCTTATTATCCGCCAGCTTGCAAGCGGTGGAGAAACCTACGACTATGTTTTCTTCGAGAATAGCTTGATGAAAGGGGATTACTTTTATTCTCAAGCGAAATATACCTCACCTTCTTGGATTAAAAATGCGAGACATCATCTTCCGGTTGCCGGCTCTGTCGCTTTTACGCCCGGCAATTCCTTGAGCTTACCTATGTATCCGCTCCCGGTGGAGATTGGTATAGGAGATACAATATTGCCCGGGCCCGTGGCAATGACTTTTTTTCGTGAGCCCTCTACGCTCTTTTTACAAGTACAACTGAGAGAGAGCATGGATGCTGCCGCTCTTCCAAATATCGCTATTCGTTATGCGGACAGCACGTATACTCAATACCTAAACCTGAGAAATTATCTGAAAGATACACGTCCCGGCGTATGGCATTCCGTATCCATTCCTTTGAAGGATTTCGGGATTAAACGCCGTGAACGATACGAACATCAAAAATTAGCCGTAGCCCTTCGTCCCGGTACGGCCGATGGAAACGAATATACGATTTATCTGACGATATAGAGCTTTTTGCCGGCTTCCCTTCCGTCGGTAAGTACCTTAAACGCTCCGGTCTTGCAGGAAGCTAAGGCTTATGAGCGTCATATCGATATCAAATGGATTCCTCAATCAAAGGAGGATATAAAATACTATCGCATTTACCGTTCTTTCGACGGGATCACTTTACCGGCCGGTCGCTGTCCGCCGCCCTTGGATGAATCGTTATACCGATTTCTTGGGAGAGGTTGGTAAAAAGGCTTTATTATAAGGTGACGGCCGTGGATTATGCGCTGAATGAATCCAATGATTCCCAGACAGTCTCGGCCACTACCATCCAATGACGGACGAGCAATTGCTGGATATGGTACAGGGAAGCGAACTTCCGTTACTATTGGGAGGAGCAGAGCCAAACAGCGGTCTTGCCCGTGAGAATATTCCCTGACGGAATGATATGATCGCTACCGGGGCTTCCGGCTTCGGTATCATGGCGATCGTGGCGGGTATCGAACGGGGATTTATCACCCGGAAGAGGGCGTACAGCGTTTCTTGAAAATCACTTCTTTTCTTGGAGAAAGCGGATAAATTCCATGGGGCGGTCTCTCACTTTATTGATGGGACAACCGGGAAGACGGTCGCTTTCTTCGGCCCGAAAGATAATGGAGGTGATTTGGTGGAGACCTCTTTCTTATTCCAAGGGCTGTTAACGGCTCGTCAATATTTCAACCAAGAGAATGACAAGGAGAAACAAATCCGTAAGAGCATCGATAATCTATGGAAAAACGTGGAATGGAGCTGGTATAAGCAATTTAAGGACAGCCCATATCTATATTGGCACTGGTCTCCAGATCAGGCGTGGGTGATCAATCATAAATTGATCGGCTGGAATGAGACCATGATTACCTATATGTTGGCTATCATGGGGCCGAAATACGGAATCTCTCCGGAGATGTATTATAGCGGCTGGGCCAGCCAAGAGGAGTATGCGCAGGAATACCGTGCCGGTTGGGGTGTGTAGAAGATGGTAAGATGTATACGAATGGTAATACCTATTATGGGGAGAACTTAAAAGTCGGTGTCTCCCAAGGGCGTCCTCTTTTCTTTATCCATTACTCCTATCTCGGGCTGGACCCCACATAAGTTCACGGATAAGTACACGAATTATTTCGAGAACAACCAGAAAATGGCAAAGATCAATCAACGGTATTGTATCGAGAACCAAGGGGGTATGTTGGTTGGAGAAGATTGTTGGGGATTGACCGCCAGCGATTTCGCTTGGAACTATCAAGCTCAGGAGCCGATGCCGCACAGGGATAACGGAACGATGGCACCTACGGGCGCTCTGGCTTTTTCCCTTATACGCCGGACGCTTCCATGGAAAAGCCTTGCGGGAATTATTATCGTAACTACGGCAGCTTCTTATGGGGTGAGTACGGTTTCCGGATGCTTTCAACTTGACTGTAAATTGGGTATCTCCCCTTTTTATTTATGGGATTGAATCAAGCGCCTGTAACGGTTAGATCGAGAATACCGCATTACGAATCTGTTGTGGAACCTTTTCATGAGCCATCCGGATGTCCAGAAAGGTATCCAAAAAGATTCAATCCATAAAATAATAATGCGACAAAAAACAACAATAACTTACTCTTGAACATAATATGCTGGCATGTAATAGAATAAATAGGGCTATCGCTTCTTGAAAAAACATGTACGTGTTTTCTCGGAAACATGTACGTCTTTTTCGAAAACACGTACATGTTTTCCGGAAAAACGTAGGAGTTTCTTAGCGCTTCCTTAAAAGCCTACAATAAGTGTATGCTCGTATCACTCCTGCCTCTTTCTTCGCGGTCTCTACCGTAAACGCTCAAGTAAACGAGCGGGGAGATTCCGTGATCGTGATCAAGGGGCAGGTAAGCGATTACTATATTACCGTATCCCAAAAACATTTTCGAAGGTACGATTACCGACCGGACGGCAAGCCCTTGGAAGGCGCTACGGTGATGTTTACGGCTAGCCCGGTGATGACAGGCTATTATGATACAAGCAAGCCGCTACGATCATGAGTTATTCGTGTATTATCCGGGAATGAAGTACGCTTATCGCGCCTTTGGCGATAACGATACGAAAAATAGATATCCGGATGGAGGCGGATCTCGTGATGTACGGGTAAAGCTCCTCAGCAAGCTACCCGCTGGTTCGACGCTACGGCCGATCATCCTCTACCTATTGCAACCCGATGAATTTGAGCTACTGCTTCCGGGCGAATCTGCCGGATTTGGTGAAGAATGGCTCTTTTCCGCTCTACGGCTGATCCGATGATGGTCATGTATAAAGGGGAATATTTCGCCGCCACGAATCAAGCCGGATTCTATTATTCCAAGGACTTGAGTAATTGGGAGTTTGTATTCGCCGGTTTCCAACGTTATCCGGAAGATGACGACTTGTGCGCTCCGGCCGCTTTCGTAAGTGGAGATACCTTTGTTCTATACCGGTTCTACCTATGCGGGATTGCCTATTTGGTATAGTACGAACCCGAAAAGCGGAAAGTTCAAGCGGTATGTGGAGAAAACGGCTCTTCCTAGCTGGGACCCGGCATTTTTGCTGGATGATGACGGACGTTTGTATATGTACTATGGTTCAAGTAATGAGTTCGCTTTGAAGGGAGTGGAATTGGATCGCCGTGATTTCCACCCGATCAGCAAGATCCAAGAGATCATGATGCTGCGCCCGGAAGAACACGGATGGGAACGTTTCGGGATGAACAATGACGATAGTACGACTTTAGCGCCTTTTACGGAAGGAGCTTTCGTGACCAAGCATAACGGTAAATATTATTTCCAATACGGTGCGCCGGGAACGGAGTTCAAGGTCTATGGGATGGTGTCTATGTATCCGACAAGCCGATGGGCCCGTTCACCTACCAGAAACATAACCCGATGAGCTATAAGCCGGGAGGTTTCGTACAAGGTGCCGGCCATGGTGGTACTTTCGAGGATGCGTGGCAATTACTGGCATGTGGCTACTTGCATGCTTTCCTTGAAATATAAGTTTGAGCGTCGTATCGGTTTGTACCCTACGGCATTCGATAAGATGGCGTGATGTATTCGAACACCGCTTTCGGGGACTATCCTTTTTTGCTTACGCCGAAAGGGGAAGGTAGATGATATTGCGAATACGTTTTCCGGCTGGATGTTGCTATCGTATGGAAAACCGGTGATGGCCTCTTCCATGGATAGTACGTTAGTACCAGAGAATGTAACGGATGAGAGCATGCGTACTTTCTGGTCCGCCCGCTCGGGAGAGCCGGGTGAATGGCTCCAGATCTCTTTAGAGGGATTGAAAGAGGTACGTGCGATCCAGTTGAACTATTACGAGCATAGAGCCGTACAGCATAATAAGGCGATGGACTTGTATCATCAATATCGTATTTATCATTCTATAGATGGACAAAATTGGGAATTGGTAGTCGATAAGAGCGATAACGACAAGGGACGTTCCGCACGACTATATCGAGTTGCGTGAGCCTTTGAAAACCCGTTATTTGAAAAATAGTGAACGAACATGTGCCTTCGGGCAACTTCGCTAGTCCGGATTTCGTATTTTTGAAATGGTTTGGGAGAAAGCTCCCGCCGCCGTTAAGAATTTAAAGGTGGAACGCTCAAAAAGCGGATAAGCGGAATGCGATGATCACTTGGGAGCCGGTAAAAGAGGCGTACGCTTACAATATCTATTATGGTATAGCGCCGGATAAATTGTACAACAGTATCACGGTACTGGGAGATACGATGTACGATTTTAGGGGGCTTGGATAAGGATACGGACTATTATTTCGATCGAGGCATTGGGAGAGAGCGGTCGTTCACCGATGAGTAAAGTATTGAGACGATAACTATTTTAAAATGTATATATCTATGAATACCTATTTCCGTACAGGCGTTGTTACCCTGTTGCTTGGCTTTTCGTTGACCGCTTGTCATGAGGCCAAGAAAAGTGACACATCCGCAGAGTCTACGGCCAGTGAGCGTAAGTTGATTTTCAGTCGGATGATGAATTTTGACCTATATACAAAAAGGCTCATTTTAATTATATGTGGAAGGTGCGGAGCCTACCTCCGGACTGGCCTGTGAGCGTATCCATACGGATGGCGTGTATCCTGAGAACGACGCTGATATCGTGACCACCGGAGGTAGTGGTTTTGCATCGCCGGGCTGTTGGTAGGTATTGAGCGTGGCTTTATCACTCGTGAGGAAGGTGTGGCCGTTTTCATCAAATCGCTGATTACTTGGCGAAGGCCGATCGTTTCCATGGGGTCTGGCCTCACTGGTGCATGACCTACGGGTAAGGTAAAAGCCTTTCGGCCAGAAGGATAACGGAGGCGATTTGGTAGAGAGCGCTTTCTTAATGCAAGGTCTCTTATGCGTACGCCAATATTTCAAGGACGGTAATGCGAGCGAGAAAGCGTTGGCTGCGAAGATTGACCAGCTATGGCGTGAGATGGAATGGACATGGTATTTGAACGGGCAGGATGTATTGTATTGGCATTGGAGCCCGAATTACGCATGGGAGATGAATTTTCCTTTGGAAGGTTACAATGAATGTCTGATTACTTATATTTTTTGGCGGGCGTCTTGCCTACGTATCCGGATCCCGGCTTCCGCTTATCATAACTGCGGCTCGTAAAGGGGGATCAAGAGCGATGCGGTCGCTACGATTTACCTTTGATCTTGAAACATAATTATGCCGAGGAGTACGGCGGTCCGTTGTTCTGGGCGCATTATTTTATATCGGCCTATGTCCGGTAGGCTTGTCGGATCGATACGCTAACTACTGGGACTTGAACCGGAATCACGTCTTGATCGATTACCGTTATTGCGCGGAGAACCGAAGGGGGCTTCAAGGGATATAGCGACGCTTGCTGGGATTGACCGCCAGCTATTCCGTGAAAGGCTATAACGCGCATATGCCCTCCAACGATCATGGGGTGATTACGCCGACAGCCGCCTTGAGCAGTTATCCGTATACACCGGAGGAATCCTCGAAGGCATTGAAGCATTTCTATTTCAATCTGGGAGATAGCATCTCTGGGGTAAGTATGGTTTTTACGACGCTTTCAGCGAAGGCGAGAATTGGTATCCGCATCGTTATCTGGCGATAGACCAATGTACGATCGCCCCGATGATCGAGAAATTACCGTACGGGCCTTCTGTGGCGTTTGTTTATGAGCTGTCCGGAAATTCAAGACGGTTTGAAAAAGTTGGGTTTCTCTATTCAATGAAAATAATAGTGGCTGGCTGCATTTATAATACCTAGTTGTAGAGACGGGGCGTGCCCCGTCTTACCACCGTCTGATAGTAATTTGGAATACCATTTTTGGCTGGGATGAGACGGGGCACGCCCCCGTCTCTACAACTGGATAAATAGTGAATATAAATAATTAAATATATGAAGAAGATATTAGTTTCTTTCGCCGTCTGCCTAGCGCTTACCGCTTATGGGCAGAGACAAGATAAGGTACAGATGGATATATTTATCAATGACTTAATGGGTAAAATGACTTTGGACGATAAGATCGGGCAGTTGAACTTATCCGGAGGCGGTGTTCCCGGTATATTGAGTGGCTCGGAAGGAGCGGACGAGACGGTTCGCCGGGGTTGGCTAGGTGCGACCGGGTTCTCTGATATGGAAGGTTTGCGTAGGTTACAGAAGATCGCGGTAGAGGAATCTCCTGCTAAGATCCCTTTGCTGATCGGGGGTTGACGTAATTCACGGATATAAGACAGTCTTTCCGATACCATTAGCTTTGTCTTGTAGTTGGGATACCACATTAATAGAACAAAGTGCCCGTATCGCCGCTATTGAGGCCAGTGCCAATGGTATAACATGGACGTATTCCCCGATGGTGGATATCGCCCGTGACGCTCGTTGGGGACGTATCGCCGAGGGTAGTGGAGAGGACCCTTTGGTGGGGGTGGAAAAGATCGCCGCCGCCATGGTGAGAGGCTATCAAGGAGATGACTTGACGAAAGAGAACACGATCTTGTCTTGCTTAAAAAGCACTTTGCCTTGTATGGCGCTTCCGAGGCCGGTCGTGATTATAATACGGTGGATATGAGCCGTATCAAGATGTTTAATGAGTATTTTCCGCCTTATAAAGCGGCTGTAGAGGCTGGTTGTGCCACGGTCATGTCTTCCTTTAATTTGGTAGAGGCGATTCCGGCTACGGGTAACCGCTGGTTATTGACCGATTTGCTTCGTGATCAATGGGGATTCAATGGGTTTGTCGTTTCCGATTATAATTCGATCGGCGAGATGACCAATCATGGTCTGGGTGATACGCATGGATATGATGGCGATGACGAACGGCCATATCAATGACCTTCGAAGAAGTCGCCGGAAGAGGGCAGCAATACGTAACCGAACGAAGGAG
>VOFK01001885.1_pt1 | contig 29208 bp, 54 predicted proteins | sample 5384121 | NCBI WGS metagenome assembly VOFK01 (sample SAMN12384730, study PRJNA508395) | human gut metagenome | isolation source: healthy gut J | host: Homo sapiens | reverse complement strand
TTATTTTTGATATTAATTTTAGTTATTTGTTGATTATGTTGTAAGCATAGTTTGTTATTAAAAAATATCAACTTGCCTTTCCTTCTTTCAAGTGAAACTATATGGGCCTTAGCAAATATCATTGGTCGCATTGCTTACTTGACACAAATACAGGCCTTCATGCCCCATGAAATAAATATACTGCCGCCGCAGAGTGATGTACAGTGATATAATACATAAGGAGGTGTGAAATATAATTTCACATTATTATATAGTTGTTATAGTAAAATATAAAAGCCTGGCTCAATGCTCATCGAGAGTTGCTATTATTTTGTTATCCTTTTACAGATGCAAATAGCAATTTTAGTGTCCTTTTCCTCAGTACTGCATCAATTAAAATTGTTAATAAAGAGCTGCAATTTATACATAACCAAAAATACTGAAAGAGGCTTCACTCTTGTTTACCACTTATACAGCATAGCAGCCAGTTCGAAAGCATTATAAAGAAGTAGCCACCAAACTACTTTCACTAAATGGATTAAAATAAACAGTGTTTCTTCGATTCCCATCCTTTCGATAAAATCATCTTTGTTTCTTAATTTTAACGTTTCGAGGCAGCTTGGCATATGCCTTGAATAATAAAATTAAGCTGTTTATATACAATTATTTAATCTTTTTCTAGCTTTTTCCCTTGGCCTCTAACTATTTTCTAAATCATTATTATTACCAAAGTCCTCAATTTTCACACCATGTCTTCATTTCAATATTAATTACCTTATTTTCATTGAGAAACATTTTTAACATTTTTCTGACAAAACTCCTTTGACTATATCCATCGTATTGTTACAAATGTTTTAAATCATGTTTTTGAATTTACTTATTAGCCCTCAGTTTAGGCAAATTTTTATGAGCCATACGGTCCAGTTTATATCTTGACAGCTTTGATTTTGTAAATCATAATAATTGGGTCGTCTCTCCATATTCAATCTGCTGGGCGTGGGGTTGAACTAACATATGGCAGAATTACCAGATATAGAAGATTGGTATTTGCAGAGGTGTGACATTGCAATTTGTTATGATTTACAAAATCAAAACAATGTCAAAAGTTATATAAATAGTTTAAGCCGTTGTAATTATCCTCGTAGAAATGCAAAAAGTTTTTTTATGATGAAAGTATATATCTTTCTGGAACAACTACAACATTGAAAATTTATAATAAATTACTAGAATTCAAAAAAACATGATTTAAAAAATTTTTGCTAATAGTAATTTTAATACATTGGATTATATGAATAAAATTAAAGGATTTATAAGGTTTGAATGTGAAGTAAAAAAGAAAATGTTAAAAAATATTTATAATAATGAAAAAAAATAAAATTGATTAATATTAAGTATGAAGAATTAAAAAAGTATGGTGTGAGGAATTTATGAAAGTTTTACAATTTATTAATAATGATTTAGAAATAGTTAGAGGTAGGGAAGAAGTATTAGAAAGATTAAATAATTTATATAAACCTTCTAAAGCAAATTTATTATATAATTTTTTATTGTGCTATTCAATTAAATGGTTTAAAAGATACAAAAAATAATATGCCAAGAAGAACAAATTATCGAAACGTTAAAAAGAATTAAAAGAAGCAAAGATTGATTTTTGTCAAAGTTATAAAGTCGAAGAAATAGAAAACATATTTTATTTTAATCCATTTGAATTTAAAAAGTAGTTTAATTAACTACTTTTATAATGCTTTCAATTTGTTCTAGGTTATAATTATTTTGTACTTTTATTCTTTTTAATTTTAAATTATAAGTATTAAACAAATTATTTACAAAAATATCTCTTTCAATTCTATTTTTTTTTGGTTATGTGTATAGTCGTCTAATTCTATAAATACCTTATAATTATATTTATTATCTACTATTGCGAAATCTACACTTTTAGATTTTATTTTGTTAAAATTTGCAATATCTTTGTTATTAGTAATTTTGAAGATTGATTGCAGTTGTACTTGGGGAAGGATTATAAAAATTATATTTATCTGTAAAAGGTTTTAAATAACTTAAAAAATATTTTTTCTGTATCAGTCATTGGATTAATTTTTTTACTGTATAACAACTCCTCATTAATTGTATTAGTCTTATTAGACTTTATATATTTTTACTACATAACCTAATATATATAAATAATATTATTATTACAATTATATACATTTTTCACACCTCCTTATCCCTAATATTATATCACACTATTACTTTTAGTTGTGTCGAAATATGTCGCAAATAAATTGTTGACTGTTTACATAATACGTGATATAATTTATTTCATAAGGAGGAATGTATGAGGGAATATTGTATTTATTGTCAAATATCTTCTGGTAAACCTTTTATATTAGAAACATTTGATAATATTGATGTTGCTAAGATATCATTATATAATATAGTTTCACTTGAAGAGGAAAAGAGGTAGGACATACTATGTTGATAATGATTTTTTTTTAATAACAAATATGCTTACAACCATAATCGGTAAATATTTAAAATTATTATCAAGAGAAGTAACAGAATGGAAAAAAAATTTCTAAAGAAGATATTTTGAATAATGTAAGTAATATTATTTTTCATAATTTTAGTTAAAATAAAAAAATAGTATTGACTTATTAATTATTTTATGATATTTAATAGATGTATTTGAACTCAGTTATTATTAAACTAAAAATATATTTTAATTTTTTAAAAGGTAGGTATAAAAAATATGCCTTTTAAATATTGCAGGGTATAACATTGCACAAAATCAAAGTTTTGTGCAATAAGAGATAGGAGCAAAAAATAATAGAACCCCTTTTTAGAGTCCTACCTGCCAATCTATTGCAATTCATAGCCTATATATGGCTTTTTATCGTTATTTATTAGCTATCGTTTGACTAACATTATTACTTTATAATTTATTCCTTGTAATAATGTTAGTCTAGTCCCAGATATTTATTTCTAAAAATCAATTTTAAATCAGTTTTTATAATTTATCTTTATAATTTTACATCTAAATAATTTTTTTCTATTTAAAATTTAATTTTATTACTTAATAATTTTTTTATTTCATATTATATTTTATATAAATTTTCCAAAAATCTTCAAAATACCTATTTCTCTATATTTGCCGTATTTTACCAACAACAAACTATAAGCCTTAAAAATATAAAAACGGCTTAAAATTGATTCTCGTGCGTCGTTTTTTAGGTATTTTTCAGTTTTTTATATATTTATATAAGTATAAAAAATTTGGTTATTTTTTATCTAAAATCTCTCAAACCCAGAATTATCAATATTTTGCTAAAATACTAAACAACAAGTTATATGGCTTAAGTATAAAAAAATAGCTTAAAAATCGATTCTCATAAGCCGTTATTTTTTAGATCTTTTAGAGATTACTTTAGCATCTGCAGATAATTATAAAATTGCATATATATAACTAAAATTTTCATAAAAAAAAACTCAAATAAATCTAAATTTAATGTTTAGATGAAAATTTTATATTGCAATATCGTAAATGGCTTAAAATTGATTTTCACAAGTTTAAATTATAATAATTAAAATACATATAAATTAAAAACCAAACATTAAAATTCGCAATTAACAAATGTTCGTTTTAAAAAATTCTATAAATTTAAAATCTTTAATTTATAATTTTTTTAAATTTTATTTTTAATTTTAAAAATTTTTAATTGTAAATCTTAAATAAATTTTATGTTGTATAAACTTTGCACAAAATTTTTTCTGCATATTTTACTATAAATATTTATATTAAATATAAAGCTACAGCATCAAAAAAATAGTACTATCCCCCCTACTCTACTGATTTTTTAGAATTCATATTTTTTTATTTCTACAATTTTTTTTTTAATCCTCTATCTAAGAACAAACCATTTTTTATACCTTCAAAATAACCATCAAATGCTTTTGATACTCCACTGTGAGCTACTACTAGAACATTTTTTTATAGTCTTTTTATTTTTAATTCATCTAAAAAGTTATATATTCTTTTAAAGAATTCTTGTATATTTTCACTTGTTCCATATTGTATTTCAGTATAATAGTTCCAGTATTCGTCTCTATTTGTTACATCTAGAGATTGTCCAGACAAACTACCGGGATTTCTTTCTTCTAATCTATTATCAATAAGTATTTCTTTTTTCTTTAGCATTTATAATTTTAGCTGTATGCTTTGCTCTAATTAAAGGAGAACAAATTATAATATCATAATCAATTGTTTTTATTTTTTCTCTTAATTCTTCAGCCTGTTTTATACCTTTTTTAGTTAAATCTTCATTTTCATTATTATATTGTTTTAATGCGTTATGTGAGACTTCTCCATGTCTTATTATATATACTTTCATTATATTTCACTCCTATTTATAAATTATCAAATTGTTTACCTCCAATTTTATTCATTATTCAAAAAAATTCATCACTAAATCTATAATTACTTCTTTTTCCTTTGCCTTTTGATTCGATTCAGCAATTAATAAAGTAAGAGCCGTTAATGTATTATTATCAATTACTTGTTTACCGTTTTTATATAATATTCCGTAAAAATTTAGAAAATATATAAACAAAGTTGCTGCAATTCTTTTTATTGCCATCTGCAACTACATGATTTTTACTATTAAATATAAAAAATTCGCTCCTTTTTTCTTCTATACTTTTTGTAGATATCCTGTCCGTGCAAAACTTTGATAAATGTTACCAATAATTGATTCCAATCCTTTATCTCTTTCAACTGCAAAAAGAGAACTTTCTTCGTTAAATCTTAATTTATTGATTATGTTTATGCATTCCTGGTATTCAATTTTTTCTATCGTCTATATTTCCTTCGATTTTCTTTAAAGTTCTATGATCATAATCATCTAATAAGTCTAATGCTTTTGAATATCCTCCAATTACTTTTAATATTTCTTTTGCATCATTTCCTTCTAGTCTTTCATCAATACGATTAGCAATATCTATTAATTTTATAGTTTTTTCCAAATATTCTAATCTTTTTGATTTACTGCATAACCTTTTAGCATGTAATCTTTTTAATACACTAGTAGCCCATTTTCTAAATAAAATACCATTTTTGTGATTTTACTCGATACCCAACAGAAATAATCATATCTAAATTATAATAATTTGTTGGTTTTTATCAGCAAAATTGGAATTTCCGAATTTAGTCATAGTTTCTTTTTCTTTAATTCACCTTCTTTATTATACATTTTTTTAATATGCTCATTAATAGTAGATTTTGCTTTTCCAAACAATTTTGACATTTGCTCTTGCGTTAAGCCACACTGTTTCATCTTTTAAGTTTACTTCTAATTTTACTCCTTGGTTTTCAAATAAAATAATTTCATTCTTTTTTCGTCCATAAGAACACATCCTTTATTATAAAAAATTTAGTTCTTATTATATTTATTGGTACTTATAAATTATAACTTTTTAGTATTTTTTGAACTATTGTACATATTTTACAATAAGAACAAACATTTGTCTATACTTTTTTTTAAGATTATTTGTTTATTTATTCTTTTAAAAACTGTCGTGGTACCAAAGTTTTGTGCAATAAGGAGTAGGAACAAAATAATAGAACCCCTTTCAGAGTCCTACCCATCAGTTTATTGAAACTAGCCTTTAATTGGCTTTTACAGATATTTATTAGCTATCATTTGACTAACATTATTACTTTATAATTTATTTCTTTGTATTTTTATTTAATTCATTCTCTATTTCTTTTTTTTTTTAATTTCATTTTAGTTCCTCAAATTTTTATTGAATTTTTAATCCATTTTATTTACGCTATGGTTATTATCTATTATATTATTTTTTTTCTTTTTCTTCTAAAAATATAATTTTTACATGTTAATGCACTTATCTAATTGATCAGCAATTGTTACATAATATAATAACTTTGTTTTTTCCTCAATATGAACTAATATTAAATTAATATACATTATAATATTTTTAAACGCCTAAAAGTATAAATTATTATACTTTTTAGGGTTTTGACTTCAATTTACTCTATTATAATATCTGATGGAGTTACAGCCCCTCTGTGCTACTTTTGTTCTAAAGAGCTATAACCCTGGCAAATCATAACCAAATGTTTATTGGCGTTCTATTACCTTTTTAATATCTTTTACCATAAAATAATCTAAAGAATCTTTTACCTAGATTCCAAGTAGCATCTACCAAATACCACTCATCTTCCACTTTTATAAGATTCCATGCATGGTAGTTTTTGATCAGAAATGTTGCCTACATACCCATCAACAATTAAACATTCAAGATTGCAACAATTGCAAAATATGTTTTATATGCATCTGCTATGCCATCACATATAGCTTTTTTATTAACTATTGCACCATAAATATTTTGAGTAGAATTTGTTTTTTAATTCTGACAAAAACATATTCGTCACCCAAGAATCCTATTGTTTTTTACATCCTTGTTTGTTCTTTCTCATATTCTACATTACTAGTTATCCATTGAAATATCAACTTATACTTTTCTACAATATCATTTGTGTTGTTTACTGTAGTAACTAAATCTTGAATTTCCAAATTTACTTCATCTAATAAAGTTGAATATTCTTTTGAAATTTTTGCCAAAATATATGAAGAATAAAATTTGCAAACTATTCCTTTTTTATTTATCAAAAATTTCATGTTAGTTTTAGTATCAAAATCCATTAGTTCTTGTTCTGGATGATCAAGCCTTGCAAATTGTATTGCTTTCATCATCTTTAATTTTAATGTATAATCAATATTATTACTATCAAATTGATAAATACTTTTTCTAGTAGAATCGGAAAAGTCTGTTTTTTCAATGTTGCTTCATAGTACATTTTTAGAATAATCATCATCTAGCAAATTCCAGTATTCTGACTCGTATTTAGCAGAATAAAATGTCCGAGGTTCTACATATTCGCATTTTTCTCCTATATTTTGTAACGAATCAATAGAAACAAAGAATAATAATAAAATTAGTAAAATTGAATTATAAATGTTCTTTTTCATTTTGTAATATCCTCCAAAAAAATTTTTATATATAAGAACAGCCTATGCTGAAAAAAACGAAGATTTTATTAATTACCTTAAAATTGCTTATATATTATATTATAATTCAAATAAATTTGTCAATCGCATATTTTATCTAGATTGTTTTGTTCTACTTTTATTACATTATCAAAACTTATCAAATCTAGTTACAAAAGAATGTTCTGATTTTTTCTTTATCTTTACCAATTATTTTAATAATGTTATTTTATATTTAGACATATCTAATTCAGTAAAACAATATCGTTATCTTGTAATAATTTCTTTTTATTTTTTCTAAAGTTTCTTTGGTCTTGTTTTTCCAATTCAATTTGTAGTTCAAGCATATTATAATGTTCTATTTTATCTGATATTAAATAAGAATAAGATAAAATTACATTATACCATAGCTGTAGCTATTATTCCACATAGATAGTATCCTGCACCTATGCATAATCCTATACAAGTAACAGCTAACAATGTTGATGCTGTAGTTAAACCTTTTACATTAAATCCATCTCTTAATATTGTCCCAGCTCCCAAAAAACCTATTCCTGATAATAATTGAGCTGGTATTCTAGATGAATCCACTCCTTAAAAGATTTTATGACATATATTCTCCACATACCATAACTAATACTGCACTTATTCCAACTAAAAGCATGTGTTCTAAAAAACCTGCTGGTTTGCTCCATGATGATCTTTTTCTAATCCCCTATAATTCCAGCTAAAATAACTCCCTAATAATAACTTAATAATTGTTTGAAATTCAAACTGTTTATAATTATACTTAATTTTTCCAAAACTCTTTTCCCCCTTTTTATGTTATAAAAAAATCTCTATTTATGTCTTTTTATTATATCATAATAAGATTATATGTGCAAACTAACATAAAATGAAAATAGAAAATGTAGTATAAATTATACACATACATTTTCTATTTTCCTATTAAATACCTCTATTTACTTTTTTTTTCATACAGCTCATCTGTCGATATATCTTGTAAGTTGTCTCTTCTTCTTCTATTCTTTCATACTTTTTTGTTCCCCAAAATGTTATGTTTGTTTTTACAGCACAATATTTTTCAATATATGAATTTTCCTGATGAGGGTACAGTTCTACTTTCACTGTGTCTTTATAATTTTTTGTTTGTATAATTTCATCATCTTCTCCTCCAGATGAATTCTGTTTTTTTATAACATAATCTATTCCATAAACAGAATTATTAAAAAAAGATGATTTTTACTATTTCTTCTTGGTAAGACACTAGTTTTTTTCTTTTTCTTGAATAACATTTTCACTTTTAATGCATACTGGGAAGCACTCGCAAAATAATAATATTACATAAATTGCCCATGGAATAATTATTAATAATGAGTTAGAATAATGTCTTTTTATTAAAAAAAATAATAAAATCTATAATATACATTATAATTGGTATTCCAAATAATATATATCCTATTGATATTATTTTTCTCCAGTTAAAGAATTTCTAATAACAGAATACTTAAAAAACTCATTTTCTCTTACTAATATCAAACATATTACGTTTAATATAAAAAAGAGTATTTGCATTATAAAGTGAAACCGTTTTTACACTTTTTTTAAGTGTTTCTCTCCTGGATTAATATTCAATACCCAAACAATAAACATTAAAAATTGCTACAAATAAATAGATTGCATTTATCATAATTTTTACCTCCTATAAAAAAAATAATTTAACTATAGCTGCAATCTCCTATGAATGTAAAAATAGGATTAAAATTTTATATAAATATATTACCATTTCAAAAAGTATTATGTCAAGTATCATAGTATATTTCACTACTAAAAATTCTCAAATATTCAACTTATTTGTGTTTCCTTATTTGCAATTATCAAAAAAATGTTATATAATATACAAAAATAATGGAGTGTGAAAACTTATGATAAATCCTGAAAATAATCCAGATTACTTAAATTCTTTTTTTTAGATTATACAGTAACTATATTAAATAAATCACCTAATACAATCAAAAGAATATAATTACGATTTAGCAACATTTTTAAAATTTATAAAAAAGTGCATTTTAAAATGACTGATGAAGAAGATTTTTCTAAAATAACTATAAAAGATATTCCTTTAAGCACTATTAAACAAATTAAATTAGATGATATTCTATGCTTTCTTGAGCTATTTAACAAATACATATCATAGCAAAGCAGCTACATCGTGCAAGAAAGGCTTCTAGCATTAGAGTGTTTTTTAATTATTTAAGTCAAAAAGCTAATTTAATTGAATTTAATCCTGCTCAAAATTTGGAAACACCTAAATTAGATAAAAAAGATTGCCCAAATATCTAAGTTTAGAAGATAGTAAAAGACTTCTAAATGTTGCTGGTAGTGATGATAATAGAAATAATAAAAGAGATTATGCTATTATTACTCTGTTTTTAAATTGTGGTATGCGTTTATCTGAATTAGTAGGAATAAATATAAAAAGATATAAATTTTAGTGAATGCCAAATGACTGTAATTGGTAAAGGTAATAAAGAAAAAGAACTATTTATCTAAATAAAGCTTGTATGACTGCTATTAATAATTATTTAGCTGTTCGCCCTGTTGAAGGAATTAAGACTGATAAAGCTAATTCTAAAAATGCTTTGTTTTTTAAGTGGGAAAGAAAAGAACGTATTAGTAGGAGAACTGTTCAATATATTGTTGATAAAGAACTCAGAGTTGCAGGATTAGATACTAGTAAATATTCAGTTCATAAATTAAGACATACTGCTGCAACTCTTATGTATCAATATGGAAATGTTGATATTAGAGCATTACAAGAAGTTCTAGGACACGAGAGTATTTCTACTACGGAAATTTATACTCATGTTGCTAATGTTCAGGCTAGAAGTGCTATTGAAAATAATCCATTATCAGATGTTACTCAAGATTAATTTTTTATATTTTGTATAAAATCCCTTTAATTTTACTTTATTATTAAGGGTTTTTTTTCTTTTATTAATATGTTGGGATCACAAGTTTTTTGTCCCTCTTTTAAATCTAAATTATCTAATTTATTTATTCTTTTATTTCACTTTACAATTTCTCTAATATCTTTATTTTCAAAATATTTATTGTTTTTTGATTCTTCTTGTGAAATGCTCCATAATGTATCTCCCTAATATTATGGATTCTTCTTTATATTTTGTATCTACTTTTTGAGTATGTTTTATTAGAGAATAATATTATTATCAATATCAATATAACTAATATGCTTATTGTTCTTATGAATTTTTTTTACATTTACTATTTTCATTATAATTACCTCCTGTATTTTTAAAAAGAATATATGTTCGCTTTGTGAGATATTATATACGAACATTTTTTTTCTTTGTCAATACTTTTTAAGAAAAAATGTTCGTTTTTTATTTTCTATATTTTTCTAAATCTATATGCCTTGGCTCGTGTACTTTAATGTAATATGGTTGTATATCTGAAAATATGTATATAAATGAATAATATTACCATCTACATCATTTAATTTTATATTTGGCCATGTTTTAATTATCTTCTTATCTCCCAATGTTTATAAATAAAGTTTGATAATTTTTCATTACTATAAACTTTATTGTATTCTTCTATAACCGCTTCTTTATCAGCAACATTTATATCATTTTTTTTACAATAGCTCTGACCATAAAAAGTGACTTGCAGCAATAGAAACAATACAATCAAAAGCTAAAAATATAATAGTTACAATAGTCAAAGTTTTTAATGCTTTTTAGGTTAAATTTTTCTTAGCCCAATCTATAAATCTATCAACTTTAGGATTTAAAGAAGCAACTAAATAAATTGAAAGAAATCCCCAAAACAATGAAAAGTATACACAAATTCTTCCATTTATATTAAGTGGCATATCAGAATAATCCCACCACTTAATATGTAAGAAAACTTCTCCAAACCAACTTATTATATATTCAACTATTGAGCCTAATATAAAACCTCCTAAAAATAACGAATTATATTTTTACTATATTTATGTAAAAATATTAGCATAACTGCAGCACCTAATCCATAAATACTACAAAATGGTCCATATAAGAAACTCTTTCTACTTTCAATAACACCCTTTTGTAAAATAATCCAAATAATGTTTCAATTATAAAACCAGCAAAGCTATATATATTATATAAAATATGCTAATATTCTCCATATGCTAAGACCCATAATTGTGAATGATTTTTTTACAGTTTTATTTTTTTGTTTAATTCTTCTTTTTTTTTACTACTTTTTCTGCTACATCTGTTCCCATTTTATTCTCCTTATTTTTCTACGTTTATATTACAAATCATAACATTTCTTTAATTCATCAATATATTTTTTATAAAATTCTATTGTATTGCAATATGTTTCTTTACTCTCTAAATCAACATCTACCATTTTTTAATAAGTCTATTGATTTTTTTACTACATCCTTGTTTTAACATTTCGATATATCTATCTATGAATCCTGGTTCTTTGTTTAATATTTTAGTTGCTATTGCAATTGCAGCTGAAAACGCCTGTTGAGTATTTATATACATAGAAATCACTATAAAATGAGGAATTCTTGCCCATTCATATTTTATTTCTTCATCTATAAATACATCTTCTCCAAAAATATTTTTGGTTTAGTTTATAATAAAATAGAATTTAAATCTTCTGATGATAAAGTTTCTCCGTTTTTCTATTTTTTCATGTACTATTTTTTTCAAATTCAGCAAACATAGCTTGTCTAAAAAATGTGGCTCTAACCATTTCTAATAATTCATAAATCAATTCAGCCTTTTTTTATTATTATCTTTTTTCATTTTTTATTTGATAATTACTTAATAATATTTCATTAACAGTTGAAGCAACTTCTGCTACCATAATTGTATAATTTGAATCTATTATTCCTTGTGTTTTATTTGAATAATATGAATGCATACTATGTCCTAATTCATGTGCTATTGTACTTACATCTCTTTTACTATTGACAAAATTCGTTAATACAAATGGATGAACACCATATACTCCCATGCTATATGCTCCACCCATTTTATTTGGTTTAGCATATACATCAATCCAATTATTATCAAAAAGCTTCTTTTTAGTTTATTTATATATTCTTCTCCTAATATCTCTAAAGCTTTCAATACTTCTTCTTTTGGCTTCTTCAAAAGTTATATTATCTTTTCCTTCTTCACATGGGTTTACATATAAATCGTACATATGCATTTCATTTAAATTAAGTAATTTCTTTTTCAATTTTAAAAAATTCATAATTGGCTTCTATATTTTCATCAACTGCTTCTATTAAAGAATTATATACTTTTATACTAGCATCATCATTCTCTGTTGCACTTTCCAAACTTGAATTATATTTTCTTAATTTTGCAGTAGTTGATTTTGCTTTTACATTTGATATATACATTTCTGTTATTGTATTAATAAATTCACTATATTTTTTATACATAAGGTTAAAAGCTTGTCTTCTTACATTTATATTTTTGTTTTTTAAATATAAAGAATATGTACTATCTGTTAATTCAATCTCTTCCCCATTTTCATTCATTAAAGTGCCAAATTTAAATTCTGTATTTGTCATTGTATCAAAAAGTATTTTCTGGTGCAGAAAAAAATCTCAGAATAATTAGCTAATACATTCTCTGCCTCCTTACTTAATATATGTTTTTTTCTTTTCTAATATTTCTTTTATATCTCTTCTATAATTTTTAAAACGTTCTTCCTTAATATATTCTCTTATTTTTGTTTCATCAGCATATGTAATCTCTGGAGTAATAAAAGCAGTTGCAACACTAAATTTTGTGCTTAAAGCCTCTACCTCTTTATACATTTTTATACCGTCTTGATTAGCCATATCAGAATGATACATTAACATTCCATATGCATATAACTTTTTCAAAATTCTGTAATGCTTTTTTCATCTAAGCTATAGCAATTATATAGATTATCAGAAGAATCACATAAAATTCCCTGAAATTTTTGTATTTTCTCTAGTAAATCTAATGTTTTTTTTTTGTATTTTCAAATTCTGTAGTATTTTTAAAAAAATATCATTTAAATTCCAAGAATATTTTAAATCATTTGTATCTGGCATAATACATCACCAATTCCTTTCTATCAAATTCTATTGTATTCTACCATATTAATAATAATGTTTCAATAAATTATATATAAATTTATCTCGGCTTGATACGGTAATGTGGAGCTAAATGATATCAATAATTAGTTTTTGAATGCGCAAAAAATAATTTTAGAAATTTTAATTGATTTTTAGGGGAATGTTCACGTCGAGCGACTAGGACTAAGTGAAAGGATCCCGAAAATCAATTTAGAATTTCTTAAATTATGGAAAAAGCCGAAAGACTAATTATTGATATCATTTAGCTCCACATTACCGTATCAAACAATTACAACAAAATTGGTTCAATCTGTTCATGCTCCAAAAGCACTCTCAATTGTCTTGAACAATATATTCACTATCAAAAACAATCGAACGTGGCTTAGTAATTGATTATCTTGCCTAAATAGGTACAAAATAATAATGTTTTCTATTCAATAAAAATTCCAATATTCTTAGCATTTCCGCTAAGACCATTATTAGTAGAAGGTGCAATTACTACTGGAAGATTATTCCTTAAATGTGATTTTACAGCCATTGTAGCTGGTGTATCAATTATGTCACAAGCAAGAGTTTTTGCCATTGTATTACCTGAACATGGAGCGACAACCATTATGTCTGTTAATCTTTTAGGACCAATTGGCTCTGCTTCTTGAATAGTATGGATTATCTTTTTTCCCTGTGATTTCTTCTATTTCATTTATAAAATCTTGTGCTTTTCCAAATTTAGTGTCTAAGTTATAGCTATTAAATCACATTATTGAATAACTTCAGCACCTTTTTCTATAAGTTCTTTCATTTTTGAATTGTTTTACTAAAAGTACAAAAAGAACCTGTTAAAAACAAATCCAATTTTTCTTATCTTTTAAGTTCAAATTTGCAGTCATCTCCTTTCTTTCGACATTTATATATAATATGTTACAAAGTTTTTGATTGCTCATAAAAATAAAAAACTCATAACTTCTTTTTGAAAAATCATGAGTTTTTATTTTAAGCATTTTCGTTTAAATATTTTTGGGTATATTCAAATACTTTTTTTTTGTTTGTTCTTTAACCTTTTTACTATCAAAATTTTCATATATTCTGTCTGTGAATTTATTTAATGCTTTATTATTTAACAATTTTGTAATGATGCTTTAAAATTCAAGTCAAATATCATATTATAGAATGATAATATTTGGTCAGCATTATTTTTAATTTTTGAATAATCTAATGTATGGGTTTCAAACATTGTTTTTATTAATTGTTCATTTATTTCAGTGCAATTGAAATTCTTGATACCAAAAAACACTTTCAAAAAAATCATATTCTGTTATAACATGAGTAATTATATCTAATTTATCTGCATCTCTTATGATTTTTGCAAATAATAATTCTTCTTCACTTAATCCTGTTTCAATTGTGATTTATTATGATTTAATACAGCTTTTTTATTATATGATTATATTTAGAGTCAACTTTGAATTTTTCTATTAGATTATCTTCATATAATACATTTTATACTATATTCTGCATGGTTTATTCCAGATTCTTTATCACTAAATGTATGATATTTTTCCGCTTGTTTAAATCTCCCAATATCATGAAAAATACCTATTAATTCTGCTAATTGTATTTTTGTTCTTCATTTAATTTTAAATTTGATGCTATTTGTTTACTATAATTTGTTACTCTTGATATATGGTCTATTTTTAATTTTATTCTTCCATCTTCAGGATTGAATTTTTTACATATTCATTAAATACTTTTTTTGCATTTTCTATATCTATCATTTTATTTTGCCTATTTTAATTTTAAATATCCTAATTCTTCCCAACTGTTATATGCTAAATTTAGTTTAAATACTAATTTAGGTTTTTGCACCTGCTCTGTTTTTATCTATTACACATGCATAATATCTTACATCTGATTTTTTGATTTTTCCAAATTAAAGAATTTTGTGTCTACTTCCTGTTTTGAATATTCATATTTATCATAGTCATCTCTACTTATTTGTTTAAATAAGCATAATGTTATCTAAAACTTCTTTCACTGTTTTGCTTTTACTGCTAAGTCATTTACATTTAAATTTATAGGCATTGTTGTGTTTTCAGATAATTGTAAAGATGAACATATAAACATATCAAAATTTTGAGCTAAGTTTGAAAGTATTGTTGCTGTTTTTCTTTATTTCTTCTGGATTTCCTATATTTGCAGTGTCTGTTTTCAAAGTATCATAGAAGACATATTCTATTTTTTCTTTTTGTAATAATAGTTTGTAATAACTTTTTGTAGTTCATCATTTTGTGGTCTGTTATGTTTATAAAATAAATTGAATTATTCATTTGTTTGCTTGCCCATTCAATTGCTGTTATTACTTTATTAAATTGTGATGATATTTTTGAAAGTCTTTGTACAAACTGTTTTGTGTTTCTTTTTTCTTCTTTTAAAATATATCCATTTTCATCTAATGCTGCATCTTTTACATTATCTGGTTTAAATTTAAATTCTAGTAATTCTGTTTCTGAGATTTCTACCTTTTGACCATGTATTTTTTGTATTTCTGGATTGTTTAATATTGTTGTAATTAAACATAATTTCATTTTCTCTTCAGACATTTCATTTGAAATTACTAAAACTTTCTTTTGTGTACTAATGATGTGTAGGCTGCTATATCTATTGTAAGTCTACTTTTCCTGAGTTTGATGGCATAGCAAAGGCCATTGTTTCTCCTTTTTCTTATTCCTTTAAAAACTTGTGTTATTATTGGAAATGGGTAATCCAGTCCATTTGCTAATTCATTTTCTCCACTTTCTAAAAAATCTTACTAGGTTTCTACTTAATATTGATTGTTTAAATTTTTGTGTTATATTTACATGTTTAATTGCATCTTCTATTTCTTCTGGTGACATTTTTATCATATAATTGATAATCTGTAATTTCAGCTATTTTATCTTGAATATATCTTTCTGGAGTTTCTAAACAACTTTTTTTCTTAATATAAATATTTTTCTTAGTTCCACATATGTTTTTTTCAGGATTTTTTTGTTCTTCTTCAGCTTGTTTTTTTAATTTTGCTTTTTAAATTATATACTTCTTCAGAATCTTTTGAAAAGTTAAATCCATCTTTTGCTTTTTCAGAGGCATATTTCGCACCTTCATTAAATAATATACTTTTTATAAATATTTAAGCATTGTTCATCTTTAAAAAGACATATTTCTTTTTAAAAATAATATTTCATTATTAATTTAGGATTTGATAATAGAATTCCTATAAAATCATATTCTAATTGTGTGCCATTCAATTTTTTCTGGATAAATTTCATCTTCATCATTTTTTAGTTTCCAATTCAAATTCATTTTCTGTTTCATCATTAGTAACATCTTTTAATTGTCTCATTTTTTCCAAAAGCTTTTTATATATTCTTGTTGTGTCAACAAATCTTCAATTTCATCTATATAAGGTTTATTAGCTTTAGTTACTGGAATTTGTCTTAATAATTCATATATATCATCAATATTTTTTCATAGTTTATCTCCTTTTTTAAAACTTAGGGACATTGTTATTTTTTCAATTGTCCCCGAGATGTTTTATTTTTAATCTTTCCTCTACTTTTGCAAGCATATCTTTGTATTTTTTTCTAATTTATCCTTTTCTTCTTGTATTTTCTTTTCTGGTGCTTTGTTTACAAATCCTGGATTTGAAAGCATTTTTTCACATCTTGAAACTTCGCTTTCTAATCTTGTTTTTTTTCTTCTTCTAGTCTTTTTCTTTTTCTTCTTCCATATCTACTAAATCTTCAAGTGGCATATATAGTTCAATTCCATCTTTTAATATGCTGATTGCATTTTTCTAATATTCCTGCTTTATCTTTTTTTGAACTATTATTTTTTTCTCCCAAGTCCTAGTTTTAAAATAAAGTCTTTTTGCTTCCCAAATCTCATTTTCATACTTTTGTGTTACAAATATTAACTCTGATTTTTTTTGATGGATGTATATTCATATTTGCTCTTACATTTCTTATTTCATTGTAATGATATCTTTTACATTTTCAACTTTTGTTCTTCTTCATCAAATGAAAATTTTTCTTCTTATTTTGGCCATTTTGATACTATTAAATCATGTTTTTCCATATTGAATTAGATTACTGAAAACTTCTGTTGTTACAAATGGCATAAATGGATGTAATAATTTTAATGAGTTTCTAATGCATGATTCAATATGTCAACTGCTATAACTTTTGATGTATAATCTTCTCCATAAATCTAGGTTTTACCATCTCTATATACCAATCACAAAATTCATTCCAAATAAATGAATATATTTTGTCAAGTGCTATTCTAAATCATAATTTTCTATATTTTTAGATAACTTCTGCTACTAATTTATCAACTTTATTCATCATCCATTTATCTTCAATTTTACAAATTCTGCATGATATGTTTTTGTTTTGTCATCATAAATTCTATGGCAATATTTTTTACATCTTTTCTTCTTTTACATTTTCATTTTTGCATTTATTATAAATTTAGCAGCATTCCAAATTTTGTTTGCAAAGTTTGATGCTTGTTCTAATTTTTCTGGCATATATCTAATGTCATTTCCCATTGTTGTTCCTGAAAGAACTGAAAATCTTAATGCGTCTGCACCATATTTGTCAATTATTTCGATTGGGTCAATACCATTTCCTAATGATTTTGACATTTTTCCTTTCCTTGTGAGTCTCTTTTACAATTCCGTGTACTACAACATCTTTGAATGGATTTTTATCAGTTAATTCTAATCCTTGTGTCATCATTCTTGATACCAGAAAGTTATTATGTCATAACCTGTAACTAATACATTTGTTGGGTAGAATGTTTTGTAATCTTCTGATTCTGTATTTGGCCAGCCTAATGTTGAGAATGGCCATAATGCAGAACTAAACCAAGTGTCTAATGAATCTGGGTCTTGATGTAATTTAGTTGAACCACATTTTTCACATTTTTCTGGCATTTGTTTTGAAGCATGTATATGTCCGCATTCATCACGCAATAATATACTGGTATTCTATGTCCCCACCATAATTGTCTTGATATACACCAATCTTGAATGTTGTCTAACCAATTGAAATACATTTTTCATATCTTTTTTTTGGTACAAATTTTACTTCATCATTTCTAACTGCATCTCTGCTGCTTTCTTTTTTGCTAAGTCTTTCATTGATACAAACCATTGCTCTGAAATTCTTGGTTCTATTGTACTATGGCATCTGTAACATTTTCCAACATTATGTGTGTAATCTTCTATTTTAACTAGATTTCCTAGTTCTTGTAATTTTTCTACTATTAATTTTCTCGCTTCTATTGCAGGCATTCCTTTGTATTCTGGAACTAAATCTCCCATTATTGAGCTATCATCAAATACTTCTATAATTTCTAAGTTATGTCTTAGACCAGCTTGATAATCATTTGGATCATGTGCTGGTGTGATTTTTTTAACAACCTGTTCCAAATTCTTTTTCTACAAATTCATCTGCAATTATTGGTATTTCTTTATTCATTATTGGTAAAATACATTTTTTACCTACTAAATCTTTTGTATCTTTCATCATCTGGATGTACTGCAACTGCTGTGTCTCCAAGCATTGTTTCTGGTCTTGTTGTTGCAACTATAATGTATCTATCTGGTTCACCAGCAATTTGATATTTTATATGCCATAAATGAGATGGTTCATCTTGATATTCAACTTCTGCATCTGAAATTGTTGTATGGCAAGATGGACACCAGTTTATCATTTTTTTTTGCCTTTATAGATTAGTCCTTTTTCATATAATTTGATGAATTGTTCTAAAACTGCTTCTGATAATCCCTCATCCATTGTAAATCTATTTCTGTCCCAATCACAAGAACATCCTAATCTTCTTTTGTTGTTTTTGGATTGTTCCACCATATTCTTTAGTCCAAGCCCATGCTCTTTCTAAAAATTGTTCTCTTGTGATATCTGCTTTTGTTAAGCCTTCTTCTTTTTTTCATCTTTTCAACAACTTTTTACTTCTGTTGCTATTGCTGCATGGTCAGAACCTGGAAGCCATAATGTGTTATAACCTTGCATTCTCTTAAATCTTATTAAGATATCTTGTATTGTATCATCTAATGCATGTCCCATGTGTAATTTTCCTGTTACATTTGGTGGTGGCATCATTATGCAATAACTTTCTTTTGTTTTGTCCATGCTTGGTTTAAAGTAGCCTTTTTTCTTCCCATTCTTGATATAATTTTTCTTCAAAATCTTGTGGGTTGTATTTGTCGTTTAATTTTTTTTCCATTTTTTTTATCTTCCTCCTTTAATCTTTTTGTCGTTGGTCAATTAAAAACCCGCCAATATGCTGCTTTACTTAGCATAAGGGCGAGTTTTCTCACGGTACCACCTTATTTATTATCTATTTTTTTATTAATTGATAACATCTCATTTTACTTTAACGCAGTATTACGAATAATCTTAAGTTTATTTTCGGATTATCAACTCAAAAGTTACTTTCCATTTATCTTTTATTTTAGAAGTTTACAGCCTAGGACTTCTATTCTCTTTAAATTAGTGTTAAATGTACTTCTCTTTTTCTTTGTTTTTTTTATTTATTATGTTACCATTATATATCTTTTTATTCATTTTGTCTAGTCATTTAAATACTTTTTCAAAAATCTTACCAGTATAACTTTGCTCATTCTTACAAATTTGTTCCGGCGTACCGACAGCTACAACCTGTCCTCCACCATCTCCACCTTCTGGACCTAAATCAATAATATGATCGCAAGTTTTTATTAAATCTAAATTATGTTCAATAACTATAATTGTATTTCCAGTATCAACTAATCTTTGTAAAATATCAACTAATCTATGAACATCAGCTAATATGAAGACCAGTTGTTGGCTCATCTAAAATGTATAAAGTTTTTTTTCCTGTTGCTCTTTTTTTGAAAGTTCTGTTGCAAGTTTAACTCTTTGTGCTTCTCCTCCAGATAAAGTTGTTGATGGTTGTCCTAGTTTAATATAGCCCAAGTCCAACATCATATAGTGTTTGTATTTTTGCTTTATTTTTTGGTATTTTATCAAAGAATTCTAGTGATTCTTCAACTGTCATATCTAATACATCTGCGATACTTTTTCCTTTATATTTTACTTCTAGTGTTTCTCTATTATATCTTTTTACCTTTACATACTTCGCATGGTACATACATCTGGCAAGAAATGCATTTCTATTTTATGAACTCCATCTCCATTACAGCTTTCGCATCTTCCACCTGCAACATTGAAGCTAAATCTACCTTTTGGAAACCACGTAATTTTGCTTCATTTGTTCCAGCAAAATATGTCTCTTATTAAGTCAAATACACCTGTATATGTTGCAGGATTTGAACGTGGTGTTCTTCCTATTGGTGATTGGTCTATGTTTATTATTTTATCTATGTTTTCTAGTCCTTTTATTTCTTTACATTTACCAGGTTTTTCGGAAGCTCCATTTAATTCTTTTTTGCTATTGTGTTATATAATACTTCATTTACAAGAGTGGATTTTCCTGAACCTGAAACTCCTGTAACACAAGTAAATACCCTAGTGGAAATTTTACACTAATATTTTTTAAGTTATTTTCTGTTGCATTTTTTACTTCTATTACTTTTTGACTTTGTAGGTTTTCTTCTTGTTTTTGAACTTCTATTTTCTTTCTTCCACTTAAATATTGTCCTTGTAACAGAGTCTTTAACTAATTTTACTTCTTCTGCTGTTCCTTGTGCCATAACCTTTTTCCACCATGTACACCAGCACCAGGTCCAATATCTATAATTTGGTCTGCTGCATACATTGTATCTTCATCATGTTCTACTATTAACAAAGTATTTCCTAAGTCTCTTAATTTTTTTAAGTGTAGCAATTAATTTATCATTATCTCTTTGATGTAAACCTATACTTGGTTCATCTAAAATATACATAAACTCCTGTAAGTCCAGATCCAATTTGTGTTGCTAAACGAATACGTTGAGCTTCTCCTCCAGATAGTTGTTCCAGCACTTCTAGATAATGTTAAATATTCTAATCCTACATCTATTAAAAATTGAAGTCTTTTATTTATTTTTAAAATCATATCTGCAATCATTGCCTTTCTTTTGTTGTTAATTCTAAATTACTTAAAAAATTCTTTTCAAAGCTTTTTATTGACATGTCTGTTACTTCATTTATGTTTTTTTCCATTAATTTTTATACATAATACTTTTTTTTCAAACGTGCACCATTACAAGTATAGCAATGAGAATTTGTCATATACATTTCATAAAAACTTCATTCCTTGTGATTGTGTTTCACTATGACGTCTATCTAAAGTTGGTAAAACTCTTCAAATGGTGCTGTAAACTTTTCTAACACCTGCTGCTGATGAATATTCAAAGTCTATTTCTTCTTCTCCAGTACCATATAATATTTTTTTAAAAACCATCTTGGTAATTTTTATTGAACTCCTTTTGATTTCTACTCCATAATGTTTTGCTATGCTTTCAAAATACATTTTTAGCCATTGTATCGCCTTTTTTCATGGTACTTGCTCCAAAGGCTTTTATTCCATCATATAAAGTTTTATTTTTATCTGGTACTATTAAATCTTCATCCATTTTCATTAGGTAACCTATTCCCATACATGTTAAGTAAGTCTGTATGGATTGTTAAATGAAAACATTCTTGGTGTTATTTCTGAAAACTAAAAACCACAATCTGACAAGCATAATTTGAACTATATAGAACTGTTTTGTCTTCTTTGTTATTATATTAACTTTGTACTAAATTTTCAGCGTGTTTTTAAAGCTATTTCAACTGATTCTGTAAGTCTACTTCGTATTTCTGGTTTTATTACTAATCTATCAACCACTAATTCGATTTCATGTTTTTTATTTTTATCTAATTTTATTTCATCTGATAAATCATAAATTTCGCCATCGACTCTTGCTCTTACAAATCCATCTTTTGATAGCCTTCTAATTGTTTTACAAATTCACCTTTTCTACCTCTAACAACTGAGCTAATATTTGAATTTTTGTACCTTCTTCTAATTCCATAATATTATCAACAATGTGGTCTATTGATTGTTTTTCAATTTTTTTTTACCGCAATTTGGACAATATGGTACTCCCTATATTTGCATATAACAAACGAATATAGTCATATATTTCTGTTACTGTTCCAACTGTTGAACGTGCATTTTTTAGATGTTGTTTTTTGGTCTATTCATATTGCTGGAGATAATCCTTCTATTGTTTCAACATCTGGCTTTTCCATTATTCCTAAAAAATTGTCTTGCATATGATGATAAACTTTCTACATATCTTCTTTTGTCCTTCGGCATACAAAGTATCAAAAAGCTAAAGATGATTTTCCAGAACCTGAAAGTCCTGTTATTACTATCATTTTATCTCTTGGTATTTCTAGATTTATGTTTTTTAAGTTATGTTCCTTTGCTCCTTTTATTATTATTTTATCATTCATTTTTTATTCCCCCTCAAACCAAAATCAACCAACAGGTACGTTGTTTAATTGGTTCGAAAATATTATACTATATTTTTAAGATTAAAACAAGAGTTTGGTAATAGTTTTTATTTACATTTTTGTTAAAAATATGTTATACTACAATTATGTAACCTTATAACTTTATTAAATTTTTTACTTATTAGGAGGATTTATATGAAAATATTTCACAAAGAAAACAACCGGACTGTAGTATATGTTCAAATGCAAGACTTAATGTTTATCGTGCATGACCTTGATGATATTGCAATACCAGCAATCATGAACTATTTTTTTTTTCAAAAAGTTTTGTTATAGTTAATGATTCTAATCGTTTTGATTTTGTAAAATTCGACAAAGAACCAGAAGTTGCTTTTTTAAAACGTTAAATTTTATCATTGATTATAATGATTATAAAGATTTAACTGACGAGCAATTTCAAGAACGTTTTTAAAAGTGTTGTTGGCGAATACAACAGCTTGGCAAAAAAATGGAATAAAATGCCAGAAACAGAGCGTGAAAAAATATAAATTTATTAGTATCAATTCAAAAACTAGAACACACTATTAAATTTATTCACGAATTATATGATTTAAAAACACGGTAACAGCTCTATGACATTGCCAGATTTTATCAATAATTAATATCGTGAAATATATCAACGAAATGGTAAAAACCAGCAGAAAAATTTTCTGCTGGTTTTCAACCATTTTTATCAATCAACGTCCCCATTGGTTTAAATTATCTTTTTGTAGCTTTAAATAATTCATTTAAAGTTTGCCAAACTAATTCTTTAGTCTCATTATCAATACTTTATATGAAGTCAAAATTGTTCTAGCATTTACAAACCAATTAGCTTTCAATTCTTTCATTGTTTGTGCATCTGTATTACTCAAAATTTCAAATATTACATCTATAACTTGTTCTCTTTTTGTTGGTTCAACTTGTTCAAAAAAGCCAACTTGTTATTGTTTTGTCTATAAATACACTGTCATTTGTAAGTTCTTTTGCTGTAACAAATTCTTTGCCTAATATTTGCCAAGTATATAAATCATGTTGCATTATACCTTTTTTTTTGAGTACTTTCAACTATTGTATATTCCTCTTTGTGGTTCATTAATCTTCCTATTATAGATGATTGTGGAATATATGTATGCGTTTTTTGGCATAATTTCTTGATATTCTGCTGTTTTTTATAACGTCCTCGCAAAAACCTGGTCCATCATTATTATACACATTTATTATTCTATCTTTTTACTTCTTGTTTTGCAAAGCTGAGGCATATATTGCAATATTTCCACCTTTAGAATGCCCACCAACTCTAATTTTCTTATTTGGAAATTCTTCTGCTATATTTTCTAATATTCTCTTGCTGATATTTGAGAAGCTATATGGCTTTTAAAACTCATATTAAAATCTTCTTTCCAGCCAACTATTGTGTTATCTGTTCCTCTAAAAGATACATATATTGTATCATCTGGCATTAATACAGTAATTGCAGAAAAATTGTTTTTCTTGTTCTGTTTCTATTTTATTTACATATTTTGTAGCAAGCATATTTCCAAATCTTTCTGTTTTTCCCCATTGCAGGAAAGAATTCTTTATCATCTTTCCATAAAATATGCATTGGGTTTAATGTTTGTTTTTTTTTCAAATCTTTTATTAATTCTTTTATTGTTACTACTTTCATTTTCTTTTATTATATTATCAAATGGAAAGTATGAAAAAACGTGATAAAATTAAATTATCTATTTCGTTAAATTTTGATTGTTCTAAGTTTAAATCCCTCTCCATTGTAAATAGTCAAATACGTTTGCCATATAATTTCCTCTTTTCTTTTTTACATTTCTATTATTTTCTTCCCCATTTTAAACCATTTTTTCCAAAATGTCCATAATTTGTTGTTTTAGAATATATTGGTTTTTCTAGTTCTAAATATTTGATAATTCCGTTTGGTGTTAAGTCAAATTTCTCTTTTATCAATTTTTTTCTATTTCTTCTTCAGATTTTGTTCCTGTTCCAAATGTATTTACACATATTGATAATGGTTCTTCCATTCCTATTGCATATGAAATTTGAATTTCACATTTTTTTTTGCATAACCATTTGCTACTAAAATTTTTCGCAATATGGCGTAACATATAAGCTGCAGAACGGTCTATCTTTACTAGCATCTTTTCCAGAAAATGCTCCTCCCCCATGTCTTGCATAACCAACCACCATATGTGTCAACAATTATTTTTCTTCCAGTTAAACCGGTGTCTCCCAAAGGCCCACCTATTACAAATCTACCAGTTGATTTATATATATTTTTGTTTTTTCATCTATCATTTTTTTGAGGAATTACTTGTTTTATTACTTTTTCTATTATATCTTTTTTTAATTGTTCATCACTTACTGTTTCTAAATGTTGAGTTGAAATCAATATCGTTTCTATTCTTTTTTTGGTTTATTATCTTCGTATTCTACAGTTACTTGTGTTTTTCCATCAGGTCTTAAATATTCTATTTCTTTTGATTTTCTAACTTCTGTTAATTTTTTGATAATCTATGAGCCATTTCAATAGCATATGGCATATAATTTGGTGTCTCATCACATGCAAACCCAAACATTATACCTTGATCGCCTGCACCACCAATGTCCACTCCCATAGCAATATCTGGGCTTTGTTTTGTTATATTAATATGAACCTTACAAGTTCTATAATCAATATCTGTTTTTTCATTATCAAAGCCAATTTCCTTTTTATTGTATCTCTTACAACTTTTTCTATTTCAACATTTGCATTTGAAGTTATTTGTCCTGCTATTGTTATTTCATTTTTTGATGCAAAAGTTTCAATAGCAACTCTTGATTTACTATCTTGTTTTTAAATATTCATCTAAAATTTTATCAGATATTCTATCACATAACTTATCTGGATGTCCTTCTGTTACACTTTCTGAAGTAAAAAAATATCTTTTCATTTTATTTATTCCTCTTTTCTTTTTATCATTAATTGTCAAAAAGTTGCCAAAAGGTAATCCTCTGACAACTTTATTTTGGATGTATATTAAATTAATTATTCTTTAATATAATCTTTTATTTTGTTCATAAATATAATTCTGTCTATTATATCTAGAACTGCATAAATTATAGTTAAAATGCCTATTGTTGTGAATAAGATATTTGCATTAACTAGGATTACTATACCAGCAATTATCATTAACATTGAAAATAATAATGCTAATGTCCAATATACTGATTTAACTTCTTTCCAAATAAGTGTTGTTTGAAAATCCATTATTCCAGCTGCTATAATCCATACACCTAAAATAATTCTAAATAATGAAATTATAGAATCAGATGCAAATAACACAATTACTCCAAATACTACAGCTATTAATGCAATTGATAATAGATAGTCTTCTTTTTTTGTTTCTGAAGTAAAATATTCTATTAATTTTAAAACACCCATTGCTATGAATACAATTCCAAATATTATTGAGATTGCTGCAACCATTTCATTTGGTTTTTAGCTATTAGTAGTGCTCCAAATAATATGAATATTATTGAAATAACTATGTCTGTCCAACTTGATCTTTTTAAAAAATTTTTTCAAACATAATACTCCCTCTCTTTCTTTAGTATTTTATGGCTATATAATATCACATTAATTAAAAATTGTATACGTTTTTTTTTGATTTTTTGTATTTTTTGTAACAAAAAGTAAAAAAATAGCACTTTGTGCTATTTATAATTATGCATTTTCAGTTTCTTTTTTTGCTACGATTTGTTTACCATCATAATATCCGCAGTTTCCGCAAACTCTGTGTGGTAATACTGGTTCATTACAATTTGGGCATGTAGCGAATTTTGGTTGTTCTTTTTTCCATGTTGATCTTTTTGAATGTGTTCTTGCTTTTGACCATCTTCTTTTGGTTGTGCCATTTTAATTCCCCCCCTTGCTTAAAAGATATATGTTTTATATCTATTTGAAATTTTTACTATTTTTATGTCACTACAAAATTAATACAAGTTATTTTTTATTTTTTGTCAACTATTTTTCTAGCATTTTTCATTAATTTCAATTTGATCTATACAGTATTTTTTTATATAGTGATTTTATATTTTTCTTTGTTAATGTACTATCTATTCCATTTTTGCTAACTTGTTCAAGTACTTCTGTTATTACTTTTTTACATTTTCATTTAATGGATAATTCACTCTTTTCTCTTTCCCAATATTTCAATTCATACTCTTTAGTCCAATCTTTTTCCCTTGATAAATTATTCCTGCTGCTAATTTATCACATATCATTTCAGCTACATATTGATATGGAATTAATGGATATTTTTCTGGTGCACTCATATCTATCCAATAATCCGCATGATGTTTATTTCTTCCTTTATGATGTAACCATGCTTCAGAATAACCTTTGTCTTTTTGCAATCAGTTATTGGTGAATGATGTCCATTAAAATATTTTACTCCTTCCCAAAATTCTGTTGGTGAATATTTAGAAAGGTCATGTACTAAGCCTCTCCAAATTTCTCCTACCTTAGTACATAATTTAAAAACAACCCATCTATGTCTTGTTATTGTACAAAAATGTCCTACTACGTTTTTTAGTTTCACTTGTGTTTCATCTCCTATTTCTGTAATATTTTTAACATATATTATTTTTTTTTATTCAATATTATTTTAATTTTTGCATATATTATAAAATACAGGAGGTATTTTTATGTGTGGATTTGTTGGCATTGCTGACTTTAAAAATGACATTTCTAATAAAAAAGAAATTTTGCTAAATATGAATTCTACTCTTTCTAAAAAGAGGACCAGATGAAGATGGTTTTTACATAAATTCTCATATTGCTCTAGCTCATAAGAGACTTATTGTAATTGACCCTGATGGTGGAAAACAACCTATGATTGAAAAAAAAATTTTCTTATGGAGAATATGTTATCGTTTATAATGGTCAAATTTATAATACAAAAGAATTAAAAGAAAACTTTGAATCTTAATGGTTTTTTTGAGTTTAAAGGTCATTGTGATACAGAAGTTTTATTAAAATCTTATATCTATTATGGAAATGATGTAGTTAAACATTTGAACGGCATTTTTGTTTCTTTTGCAATTTGGAATAGTCGTACTAAAAGAATTATTTTTAGCTCGTGATCATTTTGGAGTAAAGCCTTTATTTTATACTATTAATAATAATGCATTAATTTTTGCATCTGAAATAAAAGCTTTGTTTAAATACCCCGGAGTTGAAAAAGAATTCTAGACAATCAAGGAATTTGTGAATTATTTGGAATTGGACCGGCTCATACACCTGGTACAACTATCTTCAAAAACATCTGTGAAATAAAACCTGCCCATTTTGCAGTGTATAATTCTTCCGGTCTGCATATTGAAAGATATTGAAATTACATTCAAAAAAAACATACAGATAGTTTTGGCACAACTTGTTCTAAAGTTGAATACTTATGCATGATGCTATTACTAGACAACTTGTTTCAGATGTTCCTTTATGTACATTTTCTTTCTGGTGGTTTAGATTCTAGTATTATCACAAAATTTGCAGCTGATTATTGTCAAAAAAGAAAGATTACCACCTTTAGATACGTATTCGATTGATTATGTAGATAATGATAAAACTTTGTTAAAAGCGATTTTTCAGCCTAATTCTGATAATTATTATATTAATTTGATGAACAAAAACTTGCATACAAATCATCATCAAATTGTAATCGATACTTTCCAGAACTTGCTGAATATCTTGAAGATGCTTATGATTGCACGTGATATGCCTGGTGCGCCGGATATTGACTCTTCCTACTCTTGTTTGCAAAAATGTAAAAAAGAAATGACTGTTTCTTTAACTGGCGAATGTGCTGATGAGAGATTTTTGGAGGCTATCCTTGGTTTTCCGTGAAGATGCTTTGAACAGTGGAACTTTTCCTGGTCTATTGCTATTGATGAAAGGCAAAAAAGCTTTTAAATCCTAAAATTGGTAAACAAGTCAAAATTTTGAAAAATTATATTGATTATAGATATAATGAAAGTTTGGCTGAAGTTGAAATTTTAGATACAGGTTCAAAAAGAAACTGCAGGAGAAAAGAAAGATTTCATATTTGACTTTAAATTGGTTTATGCAGACTCTTTTCTTGATAGGTCTGATAGAATGGCTATGTATAATGGTTTAGAACTTCGTGTTCCTTTCTGTGATTACCGTTTAGCTCAGTATGTTTGGAATATTCCTTTGGGAGATTAAGGCTTTGAAAGGTCGTGAGAAAGGATTACTTAGATATATTTGTAAAGATTTTTCTTCCTTCTGAAATTGTTGATAGAAAGAAATCGCCTTACCCTAAGACTCATAATCCTTACTTTATTTGGCTAAGGTTAAAGGGTATGCTTAGTGAAATTATGAAAGATAAAGATGCTCCTATTAATAGTTTGCTTAACCGTGAGTATATTTTTAGATATTTTAGCTTCTGATGGTTCGGCTTTTTCTAGACCTTGGTTTGGA
>VOFK01002775.1_pt1 | contig 29210 bp, 40 predicted proteins | sample 5384121 | NCBI WGS metagenome assembly VOFK01 (sample SAMN12384730, study PRJNA508395) | human gut metagenome | isolation source: healthy gut J | host: Homo sapiens | reverse complement strand
CTGTTATTGCTTCGTTCGGTTACGTATTCGCTCAATTCGGGCAAAACAGCATTTAAACTTATACGCTATACCTCCGCAATAATGAAAATATCCCTGCCCCGTTATATCGCCCAAACTAATAGATTCCGGTTTTTAATGATTTCACGATTTGCGCATACCCCAAAATCACCTAATATATAACAGCATTCAAGCTCCATATCGTTTGTGTAATTACATTGCAGTCTCAGTTTATGAACGCCTTCAGTTATTTTCGGAAGCTGAATACATTTAAAAGATTTATCCAAAAACAGCCGACCGAATTATTATCAATTATTTTTTCCGTCCAGTTCAATTTTAAAAAGCATTCCGATCTTTCAATAACCAACTCTGCATCATCCACGCCGGTTAAAAGATTTAAACTCAAATTCCAGCCAAACATCTTTTCCATCGTTTTATGACGCGTGTTTACCAGATCTTTGTTCAAGTCCATTATGATAAATTTGGCGCATTTCAAGATTCTCTCTGATTTCTTTTGTGCTTTCCAAACATCTATGTTTTCCGACCACTTTTCATCCATACAATATCTGCACATATCAAGAGCTAAAATTTTTTTGTATCGGCTTCATATGCGATATATTCGACTGGAATTTCTTCAGTTTTAATCCGGTTGTCTTCTGCATTCCATATCTGAACATCTCTGCTGCCGCATTCAACATATTTATTGGTAATATAAAACATTGAGCTTTGGCAGCCTTGCATATATTCATCAAAAACATACCCTGCCTTTTGCATATTTGAAATCACAGGACGTTAAAGTTCCTGTTAAAGATTTAAAGAATATACATATAAATTATTCTGTTCCAAGTTCTCTAAAACATCTAACTTTTATATTGACCTCATGAGCGCTTTCCCTGTCATTATTAGATAAAAAAGGGATATATCCGTTTCCGTCATATCTCAGCTGATATAAAATATTTTCTTCCTCTTTATCATTCTCATAAATTATTGAAACTTCGCGTTTAACATTTTTTATCCAAATAATTAATAAGCTCATTTTCTGAAAACAGTTTCACAAAATTATGATGATTTATAAGCAAAGATAATTTTTCAGATACTTCTCCCTCAATTAATCTCGGAAACGGAGCAAGTCCAAAGCACAGTTCCGCCGTTTTCCATAAACTCCATAACTTTTGTGTAAGTTTCTGAAAGCAAGAAGTTTTTCACAAAACGTCATTATCACAGTATTGTACTCACATTTCCCAATAACAAATTTATCATCGCTGCAGCTTCCGTATTCGCTTATTATAACCTCATCACCGAGGTCACAGTCATAATGCTTATTACAAAGATTTTTTTACGAGTGAATTAAAAGGTATCTCCGAGTTCATTAAGCTTAGGGTATATCACGCTCCTGATTCCTCTTTGGATTGCCACTAAGGACTGCATCCCAGCCGGCTCCACACCGTTGTCATTGGATGAACAACCAGAACCGTTCTTATCGGCTCTCCGCATCTTAACATATATGACAGACGAGCAAAATAATCCTCTACCGTTTTATATTCCTTCCACCAGCTGGTGTTACAGTTTATACTCGGCGGATAATCCCGCTTGCGGCAGCCTCTAAGCGAATAAAGCGCCAAGTGCTGACACCTCTGATTAACTCCAAGCGCATACTGCCAGTCTCCTACCCATTTCTGTCCCTCAAACTAAAGTCCCAGCCGGTACAGCCATACATTTCCGATAACACTATCCCATGTCCCAACTGATTAGAGAACGCTCGAACACTGCTTAACCGTTATATATTCCTCTGCACGTTCAGTGAGCATATCAATCGCCTGAATATCCTCAGCGGCATAATGGGGCATGACAGAACCGTTCACACGGCAGGACAAACCAGCTTATCTTCCTGCAAAAAATGACCGGTGAATAATAGATTATTTTCTCTGCACCAATCTCCAATCTGAACCGAATAGGCTTCCTTAAACCGTTCCGAGACCGTTCGCCAGTAATCATGTCTTATTTTTTTCACTCTTTTCACCATTAAAATAAAAATATGGTATCATATCTAAAACATCATAACCGCGTTTTTCAAAAAGTATTTCTCAAATTCCTCAGTCCTCTGTATCCAGCTTCGATTTGGATTAAACGATGCGTGCCTGTCCGCAAGGCTTGGCTCATCTGTAAATATTCCGGGGAATCGTAACGCCAAACTCACTGCCTACCGCCTTTTTTATATTTCTTATGTGTATTGTTTATAAAATCACTTACTGTATCAAAACTCAAGTTATCAGGAGGAGCAGGTTGTTGAACCATTCAGACTTTCCGCTGACTTCAAGTCTCGCAATCAGCAAAAGCCTCTTCATCACTAAGTATTAAACCTTCAGCATAACGTATTCTTTCAAGACTGTAAATTTCCATTTTTCATAAACTTTTGTTTTATATAATGCAAGTAAGTTGCATTTCCTTCCTATTTTTCTCTCAGGAACAGAAAAATATACTTCAAGAGTAAGCCCCTTACAGCTGTTTTTATCAGTTGCAGTTATACTTCCGCCGCAGGTTCTGACGGCCATCTGTCTTCATCATAAAGCCATCGAAAACATACCATTCTTTTGCCTCATCAACAGCCGCAGACACACATTCAAACCACTTATCACTTAAATATTCAGTCTCCAAACCGTCCCGCGAATGAATAAAAAATCCGCCTATACCGCAGGACTTCATTTCACGTATCTGTCTTCTGATTTTCATCAGTATCCAAGCTCATCATTCAAGCCAGAATGGAATTGAACGATACTCTGAACCGATTTTTAAATTCATTATCAAAATCAACCTTTTTTCATAGCTGCCTCCGATTAGTTGACTCTCTCTTCGTATTCAATATTCCAAAAAAAATCTTCTCCCGGTTTTCACTATATACAACATAGATTTTTTTATCATTTCCATCGCAAACAATTGACGGATACGCAAATGCACCGTCGCAATTTTCAAGAATATAAAGTTCTTTCCAGCTGCTTCCGTTATCGTCTGAATATGATAATATAATAGGCGTTCTTGCGCCTTTTGTCATTCCCGGTATATTTTCCCTAGGGTTATATGCAAGAACTAAAGTTCCATTCGGAAGTTTTAACAGCGTCAATACCCGCTATTGTTAGGAAGCCCCGTGTCATAAGCTAAGTTCCATGTTCTCCCCATATCATACGAATCGCTTTTATAAAATCCCTTTGAACTTGTGCTCTAAAGAGCATATGTACAATATTTTTCGTCATCTTCCCAAATGGTTGGCTGAATAATACCTTTTCCAAAAACAAAAAGTCTTGTTATATACCCTGTCACAATTCTCCGCTCATTTGGATTTATTCTGCGGATAGGGAACAAAACTTCAAGCTCATTTCCCATGTTTCACCATTATCATCGAAATGTCTGCAAAACGAGTTCCCAAGAATCCCCCGCAAGCAGAAGCAGGCGCAAGAATAGTCTTGTTATCTGACAAATATATAGGCTTATTTTAACAGGACCTCGTCCGCCTATATCTCCTTTTACGAGTTCTTTCGGGCTGCTCCAAGTCTTGCCCTCATCATCTGAATATACGTATTCAGTGTTTGCCATTTTGGGATTTCAAGGACCTAATTTAAAATATAAAATAATTCTATCATTATTGAGTCTAAAAAAGCACAGGATTCCAAGCAGCAATATTCATAAACATCCACAGTCTTTTTAGGTTTCTGCCACACGCCGTTTAATCTCTTTGCAGTCCAAATAGCAGTATCCGGGTCCTTTTCAAACCTGCCTCAAACCATGCCGCAAGCACGTCCCTCGTTATTTTTAAGCGGCAGTACCGTCTTTTTATGCGAGGCTGTCAAACTCACGGTCATCACCGAAAATCTCTTCTCTAACTTTTAGCTTTTAACTTTAAACATTTTTTTTTTTCTCCTTATTTTATATATACTCAATAATTTATTAAACCTATTATATATGAAGCTTTCAAATTAAATTGCTATAACTTTATGATTGAATTAATTAATGTCATTATTTTTAGAAACTTTTGACTAAAAGCTGTAACTATTCTCCAACCTATAAGATGGGTATTATACAGATCAGCTCATTTTTTATCATTACTAATAATGTCATTATTTGGGATGCTCATAATGCGGTCAAACTTTTATAAATACATATTACAATTTTTTTTTATACTAGTTATATATAATGCAATATACATAACCGGTACATATTTTTCAGTTAAAAGTCACAGAATCAAATCATTATTTTTGTACAACAAATTTAAATTAGTATAAAAAATATTTTTAATTATAAACCTGTGACTTTATTTACTATTTAAATATTGCATCAGTGAACTTCGGCAGGGCGCGTAAAACGCGCCGCGTTAGGTGAGCTCTCGTCTGAACACGCACTGATTAAATCTAATATACATATTAATCAGAAATCAAATAAATTATTTTATTAAAAAGTTATAGAATATTCAGATTTTTTTCATAATCCAATTCTCTATACGTTGATAAAAAACACCTGTAGAATATTTTAATCTTAAAACATCCATATTTTTTCAGTCTAAAATTTTTTTATTATCTTTTTCAGCATAAAACGAAACAGTTAAAAAACTTTTTATTATAAATATTGATTTAAAATATGTATTCGTATTACTGCAAATGACAAAAGATGGAATTTTTATATTATCATTCAATATTATTTCTGAACGCTTTGGAGCTATATTTTTGGGGATTATCAATTGAGTTTTCGGAACCGACGCTTTCTCCGGTGAGAATTTCAATATGAGCGTAGTTTTCAAATTCTGTAGTTTCGGTGAAAGAACTTAAATCCAAAAACCACACTAATATCCCTTTCAGCCGGATTTTGCAATTTTTACTATTATATCATTACTATTTTTTTATCATAACATACAGATAAATAATTTTTATCATTACTGCCGGTTATACTGTATTTCAAAGTATAATCTCCGCTGTTGTTCATATACATGCTTTTTGAACATAATAATTGGGGGTTCCATAACAAGTCATGTCATTAAACAAATCATATTTGTTTCCCACTGCATATAATTTATGCGGCAAAACAGCGGCGCATAGCTTGCCATATATACAACGTCTGCATTTCTCTCCGACCTGTCATAAACGCCGCTTCCGTCACAGCAGAATATAGTGTGTTCCCATCTTGCTTTGCCGCATACTCTCCGGCAAAAACTTTTATTGACCTATCATAACCATCGTATCTTAAATCATTATTTAAAAACCATTCCCCGGGTTTGTAAAGTGTTCGTCAACCGCATATGTGAATCCGGTATTTTCAGCCATATTCATTTTTATACGTTTCCATGCGCTGTCAAAATTATCTCCATCCGGGCTTGGTCCTGCACTTGATATAATTTTTATATCCGGATACACGGAATGTATAACTTTCTCAAACTCCTCATATCTCTCATACCACTGATTCCCGTCAGCTTCCCACTGTTCATTTCCCACACCCAGCAATGTAAAAGTTAAACGGTTTAATGTGTCCCATTGAACTTCGCAATCCGCCCCATAGCGTGCTTTCATCGCCGTTGCAGAACTCAATAAGGTCAAGAGCGTCTTGTATATATTGATAAAAATTCCGTTGAATACGTAACACCGTTTATCTCCACACCTATATCTTTCTCAGAATCCTCAGCATAAACCGGAACCGTTTCTTTTTTTCCCTGATATTGACACGAAAGCCCAACATTTAAAACAGGCAAAAGGGTCGCACTCAAGATACTCACACATCAGAAAATATTCATAAAATCCAAGACCATATGTTTGATTATAATCTAAATATTTTGGCCGTTTAGATACAGCCCACCTATTCCAATTTTGAGTTCGCTCCTGAGCAGGACCTACTGTATGTTTCCATTGATACCGATTTTCAATATCCCATCCCTCTATAACACAGCCTCCTGGAAACCTGAGAAACCCCGGCTTCATCTCTTTAAGCATTTCCGCCAGGTCACGCCTGAACACTCCGCACACAGCGTCACAAGGGATTACAGAAATCATGTCAAAGCAAACCGTTCCGACATCTTCTAAAAAGAAATCACAAAGTCACCATATCGTATACTGACTTCCGCAGTCAATATTGATTCGTACTTCTTCCATTCACCTGTGACGCTCTCTGCTATTATTCCACTGAAAGCAACAATTCCATTATTTACCGCCGAAGCAGATACCGTTCCATTATATGTTGATGCTGCTTTGGCGTAAAATAATACTTTATAACTTTTTTCCGGCTTCAACATACATACCTTCATAGGCCTTATTCTTAAACTTGCGTCCGGAAAACTCAAGGTAATGAGGGTTTATTTCATTTAACCCATTCTCTGTCTTGTAATGCATAACGCCGTCGACAGCGCTCCAGGCATATCCTGGGCTTCTATAAGTTTCCTTTGTACCTCCATCACAGTCGTTGTGCATTATCTGTTCAAAAGAACGGTTTTCTCATTTCGGCATATATTCCGCCGTCTGCCGCATAGTTAATATCTTCAAAAAATAATCCATACATGTTGGGTTGAATATTAACGCCTTTTTCAGAAGAATATTTATCTTAAAATTATTGTCCGTCATCTATTTTTTCCTCCCTTGATATGAGTATACTTGATTTATACTATAAATTCAATAACTTAAAACAAAATATTTTTTAAACATCAAAATAATCTTAATATTTTATACTTACAAGTAACTTATCTTCTTATAATTGTAAAGCTCATTATAAGCTTCAAATATGCTGCCAGAGTTATTTCCGATTACAAAAAAATAAAGGCCGGAATATCCAGCCTTTATTTCAACTTATAAATTTTATTCAGACCATTTCCAGTCTCTGATTTCCGGTAAATCTTCACCGTATTCTGCAATGTACTGCTTGTGTTCAACAATTTTATCATTCATCTTCTGAACCAAGTAAGCTCCTCTGTTGCCAAGCTGAGGCAGATGATAAATTACCTGCTGAACCAAATGGAATCTGTCGATTTCATTTTTGAACGCGCATATCAAACGGGTTGTGATTGTTCCTTCCTCCTGATATCCGCAAACATATAAGTCACGGTTGCGGCGATGATAAAGCAGCTCATGGATAAGAGTCGGATATCCATGGAAAGCGAATATTATCGGCTTATCCTTTGTAAACAATGTATCAAACTCTGTATCTGTCAATCCATGAGGATGTTTATCATGTGACTGAAGCTTCATCAAGTCAACAACATTAATAAATCTAATCTTTATTTCCGGCATATTCTCACGGAGTATTGTCACTGCGGCTAAAGCTTCCAAAGTCGGTGTATCACCACAGCATGCGATAACAACGTCAGGTTCGTCCCCCTGCTCGTTGCTTGCCCAGTTCCAAATGCCGATACCCTGTGTACAATGCTTAACAGCCTGGTCCATAGTGAGCCACTGCGGACGAGGATGCTTTTGACGTTACCATAACGTTTACATAATTACGGCTTCTGATACAGTGGTCAAAACATGAAAGCAGGCAGTTTGTATCCGGCGGCAGATACATGCGTACAACGTCAGCCTTTTTATTCGTAACATGGTCCAAAAATCCCGGATCCTGATGAGTAAATCCATTGTGATCCTGCTGCCTAACGTTTGATGACAAGATATAGTTAAGAGACGCAATCTTCTGTCTCCACGGAAGCTCAGATGTAACCTTCAGCCATTTAGCGTGCTGTGAGAACATCGAATCAACTATTCTTATAAACGCTTCATAAGCTTGCAAAGAATCCATGACGTCCGGTGAGCAAATATCCTTCAAGCCAGCCTTCACATGTGCTCGCTGAGCATTGAATCCATAACTCTTCCGTTGCTTGCCAGGAACTCGTCAGATTCCAGCTTTTCAGCATTCCAGTCACGGTTCGTCTCCTCAAACACAGCGCCAAGACGGTTTGACATTGTTTCATCAGGGCCAAAAAATACGGAAGTTTTTACTGTCTTCATTGAGTTTAAATATATCACGAACAAACTTTTCCGAGTTCTATCATATCCTGAGCTTCTACAGCGCCCGGTTTTGGAACATCAAAAGCATATTCTCTGAAATCAGGCATACGAAGGTCACGCAGCAATAAACCGCCGTTAGCATGCGGGTTTGCTCCCATACGTCTGTCACCGTCCGGAGTAAAAGTTCCTCTAGTTCGGGTATAAGACGTCCGTTTTCATCAAAGAGTTCTTCCGGCTTATAGCTGAGAAGCCATTCTTTAAGAAAGATCAAGAGAATGTTCAGGTTTCTCCATAGTGATTGGAACCTGATGCGCACGGAACGAACCTTCAATCTTCTGTCCGTCAACCTCTTTCGGTCCAGTCCAGCCCTTAGGAGTTCTAAGAACTATCATAGGCCAAATCGGACGCGTGCTGTCATTATTTTCTTTGCATTCTTTTTGTATTTCTTTTATCTCTTCAATTGCAGAATCAAGAGCCTCAGCCATAAGCTTGTGCATTGTCATCGGGTCGTCGCCCTCAACAAAAATCGGTTTCCAACCGCAGCCTTCGAAGAACTTTTGTATTTCCTCATGTGAAAATACGTGAGAAAATAGTCGGGGTTGCTGATCTTATATCCGTTAAGGTGCATAATAGGCAGAACTGCACCGTCTGTAACAGGATTCAAGAACTTATTTGACTGCCATGCAGTTGCCAAAGGTCCTGTTTCGGCCTCACCGTCTCCAACTACACAAGCGGTAATTAAATCAGGATTATCAAAAACAGCTCCAAAGCTATGAGCCAGTGAATATCCAAGCTCTCCGCCCTCATTGATTGATCCAGGAGTTTCAGGAGCAACATGGCTGGATATACCGCCCGGGAAAGAGAACTGTTTAAACAATTTCTGCATTCCTTCAGTATCACGGCTGATATTTGGATAAATTTCGCTGTAAGAACCTTCAAGATATGTATTGGCAACCATAAAAAGTTACCGCCGTGTCCAGGTCCTGAAATATAAATCATATCAAGATCATACTTTTTAATAACTCGGTTTAAATGAGTATAAACAAAGTTTTGACCCGGAACAGTACCCCAGTGACCTACTATTTTTTTCTTTATGTGTTCCATTGTAAGCGGCTCGCGGAGAAGAGGGTTATCAAGAAGATAAAGCTGACCTGCGGCCAAATAGTTTGTTGCGCGCCAATAAGCGCGTCCATCTTTTTCCAAATACTCTGTGAAAGGAACTTATCGCACTTTTTGTGTTAGACATATTATACCTCCTAAAATGTCTTTATAATAAGTAATTGTTTTCAGTTATTTTCTATGTTTTACATTCACAGTTTGTATCAAAAATATAATTTAATAATATATTTCAAACAACCAGTGAAATCAATATAATAATATCATGATATTTTTTAATGTCAAGAGTCAGACTGATAAAAATTTTAACATTCTACTAATTTTTTTTAACTTATGTTAAAATAACCAAAAATTGACAAATTTTCTGTGTAAAATCACAATAAAAAAAATTAAAGAAAAAATTTATAGCTACCATTTTTTTACTTTGTAAAACTTCCGAAAAAAACGTATATTTTATCGGTCTAATAAATAAATTTTTATATGCTTTTTAATTATTAAAAAATGGCTCATGGGTTATATTCCACAAGCCTTAGTTTTATTTAATTGTGATAATTTTTAAGTTAAGCATTTTTATATATGTATCTGCCGGTAACCGGATGCACTCTCTTTGCCAGCAAACAAGCTAAAGCACAAGTAATTAAATCACCGGGAATTGTCATATAAGGAAACAATGCAGTATCATAAACCAAAAGCCCGGATAACTTGAAGTAACAAAATTTGTTATAAAGTAATAGTAGATTATACCAAAAAAGCCATATATATAATTCCCAATCCGGCTAAAACCGCAGAACATTCTGGCATATCCGCCCAGCTTACCATTTTTATAACTGATTTTTCCAATTGCATATGCGCCAACACAAAATCCAATTATGTAGCCAAACGTAGGTTTAAGAACATAACCTATTCCACCGCCACCGGTAAAAATCGGGATTCCTATAAGACCTAAAATCATATATAACAAAAGCACTGATGCCGTGCCCATATTCCCGCCAAGCATTAGTCCGGCAAGAACTACGAACATTGTTTGAAGTGTAAACGGTATTGGCGGCACCGGAATTTTTATAAAAGCTCCTACCGCAATCAGCGCTGTAAATATTGCGCAAAACGTCATTTTTCTAATAGTTAATGTTACTTTTCATATTACTTCCTCCTTAAATGTTTTTCCAAATTATAACATACTTCAAGAATTATTGTCAACCATAAATTTGCTATTAGTTGACAATGCAAGCAAAAGAAAATATAACAAGAATATTTACAAAGAAATGGCTCCTGTATTATATAAAAATTCGATTCATTTATTATTGAACAATCTTACTTAAATTCAAAATATAAATTAATAATTAAGTTTGGTATTAAAATATTAATAAATCAAGATATTAGTGTTTTATCTTGATTATACTATGCAATTTTAAATAATGGTCTGATTCATTTGTAACGATTTAAGAAACATTAATATTCAATATAATAAAATATGTTATTCTTTTGTATACAGACTGCAGCATATTAATCGGTTCGAATAAATTTTGATTACCAACTATATATTAACTAAACTGCAGTACGGACACGATAACAATAAGTAAATTATCATCGCCTGTATTAAATTTGTTAAACGTACGCTTTTCTTTATAATACTCAATAATTTAAACAAAAAAATATTAAAAAAACCGCACGAAACTTATCCGTCGCGGCTTTGTTTATTATATCTTTCTAAATTACAGACCGGTATAAAAACATTTATTTTATATTCATCTCTGTCTTTTTAATAATACCTCTACAAAAAATCCGATTTCCCTTTCACTGCCATATACTGATTTCTCAGCAGTCATATTAAAATGACAAATAAAAGCAAATTTATTTTCATTTTCAAGTTCTTTATTTCCCTGCATAAATTATACCGTCCAAAGAAGCTTCCTTCATTCCGAAAACCTTCTGAAAACCTCATATCCGGCCACTGGAAAGTAAAAATTTTTCATATCATCATACCGTTTTTTCAGAAAACAATTTAAAAAGTTTCTGATTGCTATTTTAGAATATTCAATATCTTCATTATCAGTTACCATAACAAAGTTTTTGTCTCACTGTCCCATGAAACATTTTTACCTAAAGCTTCCGAAACAGCGCGAACCGGCAGATATGTGGTTCCTCATAAATAAAAGGTTCCACCTGACTACCCTGCTCATCGCAACCGGCATAAACTCAATATTATTTGACGATATTCTTATATCATCATAAAGGACGTCTATTTTCTTTTGTCAAATTAGCGGCATATACTGTTGCGCCTATCGCAACCGACGCCAGCAGTGCAGCAGCACCAAAATTTTTAACTTAGTTTTCATTATCAGCACTTCAATTCTATAAATATTATATTACTTTACTCTACAGTCAACTGCTCACATAACGGCTCCTTGATTATTCCAAAGGAAAACTTCCGCTCTCCTGAAACCGTTAGTCAATTTTGGCAAGTCAAACTCCATTTCCTCATTCTGAGTTATATCATAAGTCTCAACATTTATTAAACTCCATCCTTATCATACCAAGCAACATATATTTTTGCATCTTCCATAGCAAATACATCCATTTTGCCATTATTCTTTTAACGTACGATTCATTCCTTTCAGCGCTGACGGAAACATTATCATAATACTTCATTGTTCCGCCGTTTCTAACAAAGCGTATTCCTCTCAATAAATAAGATTTATCAAAAATCAGTCTCGGCCTCAGCTCCATTTTCAGATATAATATATTTTTCCTTCTGCGCTGTCATACTCCGTATAAGGATATACAGAAACCTTTGCCTTCCCGGTAAAGAAATTCAATTCAATGCTGACATTATACCAAACATCCATATCAAGAACTAAATCACCGATAGATTTATCGCCTATTTTAAACGTTTGATCTCTCTCAGCTATAACTTTTATCATCTCTTTAAGTTCATTATCCGCATTTGTTCCTCTCAAAATAAATTCAGCGCTGCCTATTTTATTGTTATCTCCATATTCTAAGAAGTCAAATGACGCGGTTACTATACCTTTTTTGACTGAGCAGTAAAATTCCTGTTGGCGTTTGACCAAGTTGACAAAAGGTAACCGCTGTTTCCTGATATTGGTTCTGACCTTTTATCATCGTTAAAAACATATTCTCCATACCAATTATTTAAGTCAAACTCCTCATCAAGGAAAGGAACCTTAGACTCCTGACTCTGAACATCGCTGACGCCGTTAATAGAAATATCACTATATTTTGCCATTGAGTAATATTCTTAACACTTGTTCCTTGAGCTGAATCATTCGCAATTCCTAAATAAACAGTATCAGATAGACCGTCAATTGTAAAACTCATAGGCTGCCGCGGATTATCAGTAAAGTCTATTCCGCTGTCCGAAAACCGACATTGTAAGTTTATCGCCGCTTCGTTTCATTCTCAAATACTTAGGCAGGTGATACTCGGCTGCACCGGTATCGTACTTATCACCGTTTACAAGTTCGCTTCCGGAAGCATTTTTGAAATAACTTCTGGTTGATGAACTTCCGGCTTTGTTTCTGACAAATACGCTTACATTTTCTCCGTACTTTTTCCCCAGCCATCAGCCAGCATAAGCATCCTGGAGTTTGTCCAAACTCTCACAGAAGCATAATTCCCGAAACCTGTTTATTTTCAAACTTAGGTATCTCCTTTACTTTGACAATAATATCAAAATCTCCCTTGACTTCTTTATACATATATGCGCACTTATCCGAGCTGTTTGTAGTTATCTGCCCGGAACCCGGAATAGTATAAACACCGTTATTATCCATAGTTGCGCTGGCTAGATTATTGAAAGAACAGTTCTTTCCTATCTGCGTATATGAAAAGCTTCCGGGTTCGGCTGTTCCGACAACATATACTATAGCTGTTGTGCTCTGTGTCTTTTTCTCCATTAGAATTATAAGCTTTTTACGGCTGGTCAAGTGATGTACTCCCCGGCTCTAAAGATATATCATCATTAATTTCAGCCGAGTTATAAGTTTTCAGCAATTGATTTTTATCGTAAAGTTCAAATTTTGTTATTTCAGTCCCCGAACCGGCGTAGCTGCCGCCTGATAATTAACGGTTTCAGTATCCTCAACAACAGTCCATTTCCATTATTTACAGTAAGCCCATTAACCGTTTTAATTTTACAGACGCAATAGCCGGAGACATAACGACAATCTCGGGATTAGCAGGCTTAGAAGCTTTGTCCAGTCATTTACATATGTTTCTATCCAGGTATATCCCTTATATTTCCCATTTTCCACTATATCGGTTTCAGAAGCGCTGCCCATATTGTTTTCAGCTTTCCAGTCCTCAGGTATCTCAAAAGTTCTGTGAATTTCTTCTGTCGGTATCAACCCGGCTATCTCATCCGCATTATTAATACTGCTTCCTGTCTGATGCTTAACATCGTCAACAATTCTTGCATCGATAGCGTCTCTTTTTGCAGCAGAGAAGCTCCTGCGTCAGATAAAATCTTATCATATGCTTCCTCAGGAGTTGAGTAAGGCACAGAATATTCGCCCATATCAACCGGTGATTCTAATACAGTTGCAAGCGAACTATTCAAAACCTTTTTTATTATCTGCTGTCTAAGCTGGCTTCCGAAAACATAGTTGCCGTTAACATAAAAATGGGGTACGGCAACCTTTGCGTCATTAGAAACGTCAAAAAATTCGTGTTCTCAGATTGCTCTTAGTACTCGGTCCATGCATATAATAATTGCTGACTATATTTACATTTGAAGGCGTTTTGCGTTTTTATTATGTATTGAGTATGATTCCGCTCCATAGAAATGAATTTGTCTGTCCCCAGTTATAAATTATATTATTGGCAATATCAGTACACCCCCCAGCTCTCTGTCCAATCTTGGTGAACGGCTGTCGTGATGAGCCATTGTTATTATAAAATGTATAGTTCGTTCCGCCGATGATACCGCCGTATCCATGTTTGCCTTTAACGTGGCTTGACATAGCCAGGCTTTCAGAAGCTATAATATTCTGAACTGTAATATTTTTCTTCTGTCTGATTCTTTGTGTCCTCGGTCGAACCGGCGTATAAAGTAATAAGCTCGTCAACCGACCATGAAAGCAGTGGTCAAAGATTATATTTTTATTATATCTTCCGCCTAGACCATCAGGTTCGCCGCCGTTTTTATCAGTAGGGCGAACGCGCAGATATCTTATAATTACGTTTTCAACTCCACTGTCAAGAAGTAAATCCCCGCCTGAAATAGTCACACCGTCTCCGGGCGCTGTTTGACCCAAAATAGTTAGATTGCTTTTTCTTAATTTTCAGCGCGTTCCGCTGATTTCAATCGTTCCGCTGACATCAAAACAATAATTCTGCCTGACTGTGAAACAGCGTCAGCAAATGAACCTGCTCCGCTCTTATTCAAATTTGTAACATGGTATACTGAAATATTGCTGTCTCCCTCTGGCTCCTGTGGTATACTTTCCCTCCGCCTACGGCGAAATGCCAATAAAATTCTCCTCAGCTGAAACAGTAACAGACTTTGCCATAACTGACACCACAGATAATGGCAAGTAATCCAAGAACTGATTTCACAATACGTCTTTTTTAATTTTTCCCACAAACATAAAACAATCCTCCGTCATAATTTCAAAAAATACACACTATGAGTTTTAGTATACAGCATTTTATAATATCAGTCGAGTTCAAATTTTTATTTTTTATATTAGATAAATAAATATTTTTTTAACAATCTTTTATTTTCAAACGAAATATTACCATACATAAAAAAAGAGACGATAAACGTCTCTCAAAAATATTCAAATTTCGGTTTACGGCTGTTTTCCGATGTAAGCAAGGATACCACCATCAACATAAAGAATATGTCCGTTAAACAAAATCTGAAGCTTCACTATGCCAAGAAAGCGGCAGGTCCCTGAAGGGTCTTCAGGATTTCCCCAACGAGCAGCAGGCGTCTTAGAGATAATGAATTGGTCAAACGGATGTCTTGAACCGTCCGGCTGCTTCTCTCTCTAAGCGGAGCAGTCTGAGGTGTAGCAATATATCCGGGCCCAATACCATTACACTGGATATTGTACTGACCATACTCAGAACAAATATTTCTTGTAAGCATCTTAAGTCCGCCCCTTAGCAGCAGCATAAGCTGATACACAGTTTTTCACGGCCGAGCCTCACTCATCATAGAACAGATATTGATAATCTTACCGGCACCCTTTTTAATCATGCTTGGAATAACAGCCTTTGACACAATGAAAGGAGCGTTAAGGTCAACATCAATAACCTGTCTGAACTCCTCAGCTGTCATATCGCACATAGGTATACGCTTGATTATACCAGCATTATTAACAAGAATATCAATAACGCCAACTTCTGCTTCAATTTTTCTTTACCATTTCCTGAACAGCAGCTTCGTCAGTTACGTCGCAAACGTAACCCTTAGCGTCAATCCGTCAGCACTATATGCAGCGAGACCCTTGTCCACGAACTCCTGCTTAATATCACAGAAAACAATCTTAGCGCCCATATCGGCAAAATCCGCTGGCAATAGCATAGCCAATACCATAAGAAGCGCCTGTAACCAGAGCAACTTTTATCTTTTAATGTAAACTTCTCTGAAATACCCATTTCAAAAACCTCCTAAAATTATATTTGCAAATATATTCACATATATTAATAGGTAAATTATAGCACAAGGATTTTTCATTGTCAAATGATTTAAGGTATATTTATTTAGCCGTTTCAAGAAATTTTTTCAAATCCTCTTCTCCGAATGTGTACCGTCTATCGCAGAAATGACAGCATATTTCAGCCTCGCCGGTCTCATCAATTATACTCTGAATCTGACCTTTGCCCAAAGAAATAATCGCCCTTTCCATTCTCTCTTTTGAACAGTCGCACTTATACCCAACATCCATGGTTTCCAATATCTCAATATCAAACCCAAGCATAACATATTTCAGCATTTCTTCGACGCTCATACCCTTATCCAGCATTTCGGTTACAGACATAAGCCCCTGAATAGAATTTTTTCAAGTTTTGTAAGCGTCGCGTCGTCACATTCCGGCATCACCTGAATAATATACCCTCCGGCGCACTTTACGGAATAATCACGATCCACAAGCACCCCAAGAGCAACAACGCTCGGAGTCTTGCTCCGACTGCATATAATAAAAAGCAATATCGTCCCCAATTTCTCCGGTTTGGAGAGGAACCTGACCAATATACGGCTCTCTCATTTTGAGATCCTTTATAACCCCAAGCATCCCCTGACCGACAGCAGTCCCAACATCCAGCTTTCCATCCTCTCTCAAAGGAATATCAACAACCGGGTTAGCACAGTAACCTTTCACATTACCCATAGAATCGGATACAGACGCCATCATTCCGATTGGGCCGTCACCTTTAACCTGCAGGGTCAGCGACGGTTCTTTTTTCCTTTAAGCATGGCGCCCATCATCAGCCCAGTCATCAGCCTGCCAAGAGCGGCACAGCAGACCGGGGAAAGCGTGTGAAATTTTTGAGCTGCGTTAACAGTTTCAGTAGTTTCTACCGCGTATACTCTTAGAAAGCCATCTTTAGTAATCGCTTTAATCAGCTTGTCCATAAGTATTCCTCCAACTATAATTTATTTTTTTACTTTATCATTTTGTTTTAAATCTTAAAAAATAGCCGCCCCGGCAGGAGCAGCTATAATTTCTTAGTTAATCTTTCAGTCAATCAAAATATATTAAAAAGACTACGCAAGCTTTACGTCAACAGCCTGCGGACCTTTAGCACCTTCGATAACGTCAAAACTCAACTGCAACACCTTCATCAAGTGTTTTGTAACCATCCATAGTTATAGCAGAGAAATGAACGAATACGTCCTTTCCGTCTTCGCCTTCGATGAAACCGAATCCTTTTTCTGCATTAAACCATTTAACTTTTCCTGTCATATTACAATACCTCCTAAAATTTCTGTCATTGATTCACAGGATGAGAATCATGACCTATGTACAGATTGTATCACAACCATTGTTACTTGTCAAGGAAAATTTTATAAATTTCCCAAAAAATCAATTTCGACAAAAAATACTATCACTTAATAATTTAAATATATTCTATTTTACGCTAAATTTAGTTACTATTTTTTAATTATACATACGTATGATATACTTATTATACATATACATTCTTTCTTTTTAGTCTTAATTAGCCAAATAGAAATATTTCAGCTGAATTTTTGTTATGAATTTATTTTATTTACAGAATAAATATAACTAATAATAATTCAATTAACAATCAGAGTATACCCAACAATTTCTATTTAAAACATAATAAACTAAATATCTTTCTTAAATCTGAAATCAATGTTATAAATTTTTCTTTCCTTTTTCAGAAATCCAATCATGTTTGGATAGTCTGCAATAAATTGAATAGAAATTTTAAAAAATTTATTATTAAAAAGGATTACGACAAACTTGTTATAAGTATGTTCACGCTACGCGTGAGATGACAGCTCACCTAACGAGGTGTGCTTACGCATACCCTGCCGATGTTCACCAAGAAACACCTATAAATTTTTGTCTAGTCTTTTATTGACTTTTCAGTTAATGAAAACAAGGCAGTTTGTATAACACACTCCTGTAAGGCGGGGGTACAGTCGCACCTACCTACGCTTGCAAAACCGCATTTTTCTATAATATGAATATTTTTTTATCATATTATGACTTTAAAATTTCTATTCAATTTATTGCAGCATTCACATATTCTTATTAAAAACAACCTAAAAAGTTCTAGTAATAAAAAGTTACAACCAAAAAACTATTTTAAAATTTAAATAAAAATTCTACCTAAATCTTAAACTTAATGTTTTTAAATATTTTATTCTTTTTATAGAAATCAATTGTGTTTATAATTAAAAATGGCGCTATAAAAATCACTTACAAAAAAACCATTGTAAGAGGCTTGTTATAGTCTAATACAATGGTCTTTTTTTTGATGATTTATTATTCTATATTACGGCTGGACTATAATTTTTTACAGCCTCATTGGTTATTGCTAGTCAGTAAGTCCGTTTTGAAATATAATCTTCTATTTTCTCGTAATACTCCTGAACTTTCTCTTTTTTCCGCGTCAGTTAGATTTTTTGTGTTAAGAGCCTTAATCTGCATTAACGCATCGTCATAGTTTCCGTCAATAATCAGCTGTTCAATATCCGCTATCTCTTTATCAATAGTAGTAGTGTCGTTAGCGGCTTCATCTGCTGTCTGAAGTTTAGGGGGGGCTGTTGCGTCCGCATCTTCTTTGTCTCCGGCTTTTGCCTTAACATCATCTTTGTCACCGGAAGTATTTCCTTCCTCCGAACTGCTGTCCTTGTCTGAATCTGTTTTCTTATCAGTGTCGGGCTTTGCAGTTGCCTTATCCTCTTCAGATTTTACAGAGTTTGATACAGGCGCTTTGGTTGGTTCAGCATTATCCTTATCCGTGTTTCCACAGGCAGCCAAAACGCTCACCGCTAAAACTCCTGTCAGCACTATTGCCATTAACTTTTTTCATAAGTTTTTTCTCCTCTCATAACTTAATTTTATATTTTTCTAATCTATATCTTTATTATCCTGCTGCAGAACATATTTTGCGTAATCGGCAATCTTTTCATATTTTTCCTTTGATACCATGCTTAAATCTAAAATTTGATTTTTGTCAATCACTACACGGCGTTTCTTTGCCCTGACAACAAAATATGCTGTAATGTTGCTGGTCACCATTCCTATACTTCCTATACCTGTCATCATCAACAGCACTGCAACAACTCTTCCTCCTGCAGTTATGGGCGCCACGTCGCCGTATCCGACAGTACATACCGTCACAATACTGCACCATAACGCGTCAAAGTATGAATTCATCGTTATACCGTTTTCAAAATGATACAAAAATGCGGAGCCTATCAGCATCCACACCACAACTGCCCCTAAAAAAGATATAAAAAATCCGTTTGAATTCATAACTATGTGTACTGCTCTAAGCACCCTTTTCTCGGCAAACATCATCCTGAACAGAGTGAAAATCCTGAAAACTCTAAACCCGGGCAAAGGCAGAACAGCCAAAAAAATCTAATATATTCCGTGTAAAAAAACTGCTTTTTGTCATCGGAAATCACCAGCCGAACAATATAATCAGCGAGAAAAATCAGCCATAAAGCCGCTTCAATTATCAGCCACACGGGCTGCTTTATGTAACTTATATTTCCAAGAAACTGATTTATTAATATCAAAAGCTGAAAACTGCCATCAGACAAAATAATACCTGGTAAACCAAAAATTTCTTTTTAATATTTTCAGAATCCGAGCCCGACATTTTATCTACTATCTTTTCATTTAAGTTATAAATCTCAAGTTCTTCTTTCTGAATTTCATGTCTCTTTTTTTGATTTAAATCTTCCTTAACCATATTTCTTACTCAGCCATAACGCAGGCTACCTTGCGCTTAACTCCATATCCGGCTTCCCATACCGCGCAAACCTTGTCAGCCACCGAAACAATATAACTCTCTCTGTGACGGGGCCACATCTTGCCGCACAGCCACATGTGATTTTTAATTATATCGCGTTCAAGCGGTGATAACTCTGTTAACTGCTCCGCATTTTCAAGAGCGATACTGGAGTGCAGAAACGCATGTTTTGCAACTCCGAGCCCCGACCCCTGCCAATCGTAGTAAAACAAATCATGAAGCAATCCTGCCCTGGCAGCGGCAACGTAATCAAGCTTTAACTTCTTGCAAACAACAAAACTATAATATGCTACATTTATACAGTGCTGCATCCTGCTAACGCCGTAATGATGACTGCACTCGTCTAATTTTCTAAACTCGGTGTATAAATCAAATCCTCAACAATTTCCAAAAACTCATTGTAAAGATTGTTATCAGCATTGACCATATAAACATCCTGCTTTCAAAAAAAATTTTTTATTCTTATTCAATTCAAATACCATTATACACTCAGTTTGCATTAAAATCAATAAACAATTATGTCCAATAATCTATTTGACAATCTATCTTTTATATACAATACTACATAATTCAATTAACAGACAAGTATACGGCAGAAACGGCACCGCTTCCGCCGCGCCATCCTGCCGTATATATAATCGGATTACGATTTCTCCGTTAACCGAATTTGATAACAGTATATTATTCAGGAATCTGCTCGCTCAAAACTACTGAAACAGACTCAGTCTTGCCCGTAGCATACTTATAAACTTCCAGCTTAACCGTATCTCCAGGTGACTTTGTATCTTTATACTCAGTTAGGTCTGAGCCTTTAGATATGGTCTTATCATCTATCTTGGTGATAATATCACCCTGCTGTAATCCTGCGTTTCTTGCATTATCCGTTGTTACAGACATAATCTGCGCGCCCTGAGGCCATCCATACTGCTGAGCCATATACGCCGATACGTCACGTGTTGACAATCCTATAACCGGTCTTCCCTTAACATAACCGTAATCAAGAAGGTCGGATATAATAGGCTTTTGCCTCTGAAATCGGGATAGCAAATCCCATACCCTCTACACCGGTAGTTGTTACTTTAACCGCGTTGATGCCTATAACCTCGCCTTTGAATTAACAAGCGCCCGCCTGAATTTCCTGAATTAATAGCAGCGTCGGTCTGAATAAGATTCATTGTTCTGTTGTCAACCTGAACAGTTCTGTTAACCGCACTAACTATTCCCTGTGTTACGCTTCCAAAGAACTCAAGACCCATTGGGTTACCTATTGCGATAGCCGTCTCTCCTACCTCTACTTTTGTAGAATCGCCGAGGTTCGCTACTGTGAGTTCTTCTGTCGGCTCTATTTTTATAACTGCAAGGTCGGTTTGGTCATCCGCGCCGATAACCTTTGCCGCATATTCAGAACCGGTGTTGAGCTGAACAGATACAGAACTTGAATCAGCAACAACATGGTTGTTTGTTACAATATATCCATCGGCGCTGATAATTATGCCTGACCCCTGTGCTTCTGATGTGCTGTATCCGCCGAACAAACTCATCTGCCCCTGAACCGTGCTCTTTATTCCGACAACAGCCGGGCCGACTTCCTTTGCTATCTCTGTTGTGTCTTTGCTTCCTGTGGTTGAAGCGGTGCTTGTGGCTCCGCCTGTGCTTCCTCCGCTAGACTGTCCGTCGTCGGTTTTAAGCTGTTCTGATAAAGTGGTTTTGTTTGTCGCCGTTCCGCTCTTTGAACCAAACGAGTGACCGAGAGCAAACGCGCCGCCCAAAACCGCTAAATTGAGAACCGCCGCCGCCAAAAGTGCCGCAACATATCTGACTGATTTCTTATCGGTTTTTTTCTTGTTTATATGTTCATTATACGGAACTCCGGGGTTTCCGTTCCCGTTTGACTTGTATGCGGCATTAAATCCGTTATTATAAGCCTGATTGCTGTAAGGTCCGCTTTGATAAGAAGTTGAACCCTGGTGTTATATGAGGTGTTTGCCGATTGGCTCTGACTGTTTTGGTTCTGGTAATTTGTTCCCGAATACTGGCTGTTTTGATTAAAGATTCACGTGCGTTGCCGCCCAAAGCCGAACCGCTGTAACTATATGAAGCTGTTTCAGTTGAAGAAGCTGTATTTTTCTGTCTTGTCACTGATTTTCTATTTTAGCTTCCGCCTGACTTGGTATATTTTCCTGAGTAGTTGAGGCTTCGTTCATTTCAAACGCCGCCGTTTGCTCACTCTTTTGAATTATCATTATTATTTTCGGTCACAGAATTTTCTGTTCCGGGATTTTTCTGTTCCGGAATTTTCTGCTCCGTCGCCTGAAGTCATATCAAACTCTTTTTTTGAACTCGTCCATACTGATACCTCCTATATAATATATAAAAAATTTAACTGTTTGAAAATAAACAAGTTTTTCTATCTCCTTGCTATGTTTAACATTATATACGGAAGATATGAAAAATTATGACGAAAGTGTAAAAAGAATTGATTAATTTAAAAAAACATTAATTTTCATATAAAAAGCGGCTTTCCGAAATGGAAAGCCGCCCAAAGTTCGGGCAAAACATAGGAACCGAATTCTGCACAGCAGCGAGGTGAGAAGTTTAAATAGTTAAATATATTTTTAAAAATTTCATTTAATATTATTCAAAGAACACAGCTTTTAAACTGCAAGCAAGCTTGCTGAATAAAGATAAAAAGAAAATTAAAAAAATGGTTAGCCTTTGTTGTCATTTGTATTTAATGACAGAAAGGAGATGATTCACATGGATTATATGAACATAATTATTTTTATGATTGTTTTCATCACTCTAATTGAGTCAATAAAAAAGTAACCGCCCTTACCCCAAGGAACGCGGTTACTTTAAAACCAATTCTCGGCTAACCGTTTAGCGGTTTCTCCTCTTACCTACTTTTATTATATCATTTTTTAAAAGTTGTCAAGGTCATTTTTATCTATTATATGTCTTTATGTAAAAATACTTTTTAATTTGACTTTATTCGATAAATCAAATATAATATTATAGAAGCAGGTAAAAGGAAATTGTAGGACGGATTTTAGCCTCCCTCTATCACTTACTTAGTGATAGAAAGGGGTGATTTGTATGGAGTATGTTTACATAATTATTTTTTATGATTGTTTTCATAACTCTCACATTGAATCAATAAAAAAGTAACCGCCCTTACTCCAAGGAACGCGGTTACTAAAACCAAAACTTTGGGCTAACCGTTTAACGGTTACCTTTTATCTGTTTTTATTATATCATTTTTTCATAAATGTCAAGGTCATTTTTCGTCTTTTATATGCTTTTATATAAAATACTTTTTAATTTGACTTTATTCGATAAATCAAATATAATAATATTATAGAAGCAGGTAAAAGGAAATTGTAGGTTAGCCTCCCTATATCACTTTATTTAGTGATAGAAAGGGGGGTGATTTGTATGGAGTATGTTTACATAATTATTTTTATGATTGTTTTCATTACTCTCATTGAATCAATAAAAAAGTAACCGCCCTCTTAGCTAGGATAGCAGTTACTTTTTTTAACTTACTCTTGGCAACCGTTTAACGGTTACCTTTTATCTGTTTTTATTATATCATTTTTTTATAAATTGTCAAGGTCATTTTTATATATTATATGTTTTATGTAAAAAACTTATAATTTGACTTTATTCGATAAATCAAATATAATATTATATTTAGCAATTTAAAGGAAGCTCTCTTCGACAGGCTCAGAGGCAGCTTTTGAACCCGCAAAGCAAAGCTTGCTGATTAAAGATAAAAGGAAAAATTGAAGGACGAAAGTTAACCTCTATTGTCATTTACTTAATGACAGAAAAGAGGTGATTCACATGGATTATATGTACATAATCATTTTTATGATTGTTTTTACATGTATGATTGAATCAATAAAAAAAATAACCGCGCCTTTGCCTGGGTCACGGTTATTAAAATAACTAAACTCGGCTAACCGTTAAACGGTTTTCTTTTATCTTTAATCAGCAAGCTTGCTTGCGGGTCCAAAGCTGCCTCTGAGCCTGTCGAAGAGAGCTTCCTTTAAAGTGCTTTTATTATATCATTTTTTTTCTAATTGTCAAGGTCAGTTATAAGTCTATTAATGCTTTTATGTAAAGAATACTTTAATTTGACTTTATTCGATATTACATATATAATTATATCCAGCAGGTAAAAGAGAAATTGTAGGACGGTTAGCATCTCCATATGCTGTTACTTACAGCAGAAAGGAGGTGTCGCTTTATATGGAAATATGTTTACATAATTATTTTTATGATTGTTTTTTATAATTGTCATCAAATAAAATATGACCGCCCTCCCCGGCATAGGACGGTCATTAATTTATAAAACCACTATGACATGACCGTTTAACGGTTACCTTTATCTGCTTTTATTATATCATTTTTTCTAATTGTCAAGGATCATTTTTAATCTTTTATGTTTTTTCTTAATCGGCTTCCCGGAGGGACGATCTCGCCCGGCTCGGCGGGCGAAACTGGGTCCGGCGCAACAAAGTAGTAATCATAAGATTAATTAAATAATTTTTGGCTGAAATGAAATATGTAATATTACATATTTCCGTGACTGCGCGCCTTACGTGGCAGATTTCATCTGCCCTACCGATGCTTGCTAAACAATCCGCTTTTTATTATGAAGTATATAAAAGCATTATCAATCTAGTATTACTCAAAATATTAACTATCAATTCTTTCGGCTACTAGCCCTTCAAAAAAATCATCATATTTGCAATCATATATTTCACGTAAAAAGCCACCAATACACTAATGCGAATATTCAACTCTCCGTTCTCATATTTTTCATACGTTGTTCTGCCTATGTCGCATTTATAACGTTGTAACTCAACGCATAGCTTTTCTTGTGAAAAAACCTGCTTTTATACCGCAATTTTCTAAGATTATCACCTATGTTCATATCTCGTCTAAGTTTCTGATCCATTTTTATACCCCATTTTTTAAATTATTGACCAATATTGGTTGCAATTAGGTTTAATTTATGCTATAATGGCTAAAAATATTGACACCAATATTGGTCAAACCGAAAATTTGAGTTTAGTAATTACTTTTAATATCATTTAATTAGGTCTTTAAAGAAATCGTCATATGTACAACCATATATTTCTTTTAAAGTAATTATTACTCGAATAGGGATATTTAAATTCCCACTTTCATACTTTTTGATAAGTACTTCTGCTAATATCACAATCACGCCGCTGTAGTTCCGCTGAAAGTGTTTCCTGTGAAAATCCTGCATTGTAACGCAACCACCTGAGATTATTTCCCATATTGAGGTCTCGTCTAAGGTTTTTTGTTCCATAATTCTTACCTCACATTATCAAATTTTGACCAGTATTAGTCACAATGCCATTTTATGTTATTTTTTACACAAAAAGTGTCAGCTATATTGGTCAATTTGAATGAATTTTTATAACTTAAGATGTACATGTACTTATTTTGAAGTAAGAAATATAAAATAAAGAAACAATTTTGAAAGAAGTTTTGAAATGAGAAAACGTTTTATTACGTTTGTAATAACATTATTATCTATATTCTTAATAACAAGCTGTTGCCAAAACTCCAGAATTATCCGGCCTGAATTATCTGAGCAACGCCTGTGCAGCTTCTTTTTATGCGATAATTTGTCTGTTGATTCATCGGATAAATTATCCGTGCATTTTATCGACGTCGGGCAGGCGGACTGCGCCCTTCTCCTCTGCGGAGGAGTCTATGCTTATTGACGGCGGTAACGCCGCCGACAGCAGTCTGTTATTCTCTTATCTTAAAAAGTTAAATGTTACCTCAATAGATTATATGGTTTGCTCCCACGCCCATGAGGACCACGTCGGCGGTTCTATCCGCCCCTCTCTCCACTATGGAAGTCAAAAACGTCTTTGCCCCCAAAAAAGAAAGCACCAGCAAAGCATATAATAACTTTAAAAAATAAGGCCGCCGAACAGGGATTGAAATAATTCATCCCCAATCCGGGAATACAATTTCATTCGGCGGCTGTACAGTAGAATTCTTTGTCCCTGCAGGATTAGGCTCAAGCAATATGAATAATACTTCTATTATCTGTAAAAATCACTTTCGGCAACACATCATTTATTCACCGGGGACGCTGAGCGCGAAGAGGAGCAAAATATTATAGAACAGGGCTGTAACCTCAGAGCCGATGTTCTGAAAGTGGGTCACCACGGTTCTGAAAAACTTCAACGTCGTATGTATTCCTGCGTGAAGTAATGCCAAAATATTCGGTTATATGAGTGGGGAAAAGAAAAACAGTTACGGTCACCCGTCAGAAGCTGTTCTGAGCCGTCTGTCAGACGAGGGCTCAAAGTTTTTCGAACAGATTTAAACGGCGATATTATTATGGAAAGCAACGGAACCAATATCTCAATAACCACGCAAAAAAATTTAAAAAACCGGCTCCAAAACTATATCTTAGCTGCGGAGACCGGAAACAAATATAAGGAGAGAAAAAATGGATTATGTAAACATGATTGCCCACGACTACTTGGCAAAAAACGACTTTATAAAACGGAAGGGAGTATTCTATCTGCATTGTAAAAGACCATAGCTGGTATGGCTACGATGTATCAGAGAATCCATTCAGTATATACATACGGGACAGATACAGACATACAAAACTGCATTCGATACTGTTATATCAGTTTAAAACTTTTGAAGATACAGAAAATTTCTGTATAAAGATTGATGAGGATAAAAACTGTATATGATTTGATGTCAGAGCTTAAAGGATATAATGCTGCGTTAAACAAAAAAATAGAAAAGAAAGTAAAACAGGATAAAAGCGGATTTTGAAAATTTGCTTAAAAGCCATAATATTACATATCAGCAGCTTACAAACATTAATAATGAGTATAATAATTTGCCGACTTATATAAAAGTATTTTATACAAAGCTGAGAAAAGGGGAAATTGTATAAATATATTAAAATCTGACGTATGGCAAAAAAGTTTTAGCTTAAAGCACAAAACTGTAAGCTGCTTAGCAAGCATCGGTAGGGAGGACAAAGTCCTCCTCGTTAGGCGCGCAGTCGCGGGTATATTTAATTTTATCTCTAATCCGCTTAATTAATTTATAATTGCTTTACTTTGCTGCGCCAGGCCCTGTTTCGCCCGCCGAGCCCGGGCGGATCGTCTTGCCCCTTTGGGGAAGACGATTAAATCAAATTTGTAATACTACATAATAAAAATGGCAAAAAAATGACCTGAAATAAAATACAAAATTTTTGTGTTTTATTTTTCGGTCATTTTTTGTACCTATTATTCTTAGTAAAATTAAAAAAATTAATTATAAAAATCTTAAGAAGCATTCTTAAGCTGAAGTCTTAACTTATCTGCTATCATTGCTATAAATTCTGAATTTGTCGGCTTTCCTTTTATTTGTGATACTGTGTAACCGAACACGTTGTTCAGAGTGTCCATGTCACCTCTGTCCCACGCCAGCTCTATCGCATGTCTTATTGCTCTTTCAACTCTGCTCGACGTCGTGCTGAAGTTCTCCGCTATGGTTGGATATAATTCTTTGGTTACAGAGTTCATTATGTCCAAATCATATATCGCCATCATTATTGCCCTTCTTATGTATTGGTATCCCTTTATATGCGCCGGTATGCCTATCTCATGTATAACGTTTGTCACCATTGCTTCTACCTGTGCATAGTCAAACTTTTTTGTGTTCACCTTCCAGTTCTGCATTACATCTTCGCCTGTGGTTATCGGAGCCGCCATCATTGTGATTCTGTCAATCAGCGCATCATAGTTGACAGGCTTCAACATACAATATTCAACGCCGTATGAATTGGAATATGACGTTACAGTCTCGTTCAAGACTGAGCTTACTAATCAGAACATGAGGACGTTTATTCAGCTGCATTCTGTTGATTCTCTCAAGAACTCCTATTCCGTCTATAGTCGGCAGCACCAAATCCATTACCAAAACATCTACGTCATTATTCTTTACCAAACCCGGAACTTCCAATCCATCATGTACACAACCCACCAACATCAATCTTTGCAGACTGTCTCAAATATAAGCACAATCCATCTGCGAACTCTTTGTCGAAATCTGCTACTGCTACTTTGAATTTTTTTGATTAATTTCCATTTCTTTTCTCCCTATGTGATTAAAATTAATTTTTATAAATTTTTATAAATATTTACCATAGACAAAAACGTTTTATCGAAAAAATAATTAAAGTCGTAACACAATTTGTAACATTTTTGCCATAATTTGGTAACATTCGATATTCAAATTATAGTGAATTTCCCTTTTGTTGTCAACCCATTCGACAAAATAACCGCCAAAAATTGGCAATTCTGTAAAAAGGGTGAAAAAAAAATCACCCTTTTTAAATTATTTTTGCATATTTTCAATAAAAATTCCGTAGCCCATTGTCGGCTCGTTGACCAAGACATGTGTCACAGAACCGATTATTTTGTCGTTTTTGTATTATCGGGCTTCCGCTCATTCCCCGAACTATACCTCCGGTTTTTTGAATTAAGCTTTCGTCTGTAACTTTAAAAACAATATCTTTGCCGCAATCGCTGTTCTGATTAATCTCTACTATTTCAATAGTAAATTCTTGGATTTTTGTTCCTTCAACGTTAGAACATATAATCGCTTCACCCAAAGAAACTGAGTCCCTGCCGCCTATCGGAATAGGCTGGCGCATAGAGTTCAGATTTTCGGGATTTGAAACGGTTCCCACGATTCCAAATTCGTTGCTTTGGCTAATGGCTCCTATTTTAAGCTTATTTTCTGAATAAACTCCAATAAGCCTCGCCCGGGGTTCCTGATTCTCCCCGTCTCACGCCTACTATTTCGGACTTAAAAAATATCTCCTGTTATTTCACCTGAAGCAATACCGGCGTTAACGTTGCTAATGCTATGACCGACAGCGGCAAATTCCTTTGTCTGCGGGTCATAGTAGGTTATGGTTCCTACACCTGAAGCCGCGTCTTTAACCCAAACGCCTATTTCCATAGAACCGTCTTCTGACGCTCTAACAGGAACAACGCTTTTAGTCTCTTCTGTTCCCTGGCTTGTTTTTTAATGTGACCTTAACCTCTTCAGTATCTTCAAGTGTGTTCAGTTTTTTCCTGAAGTCGTCAACAGTTTTTACAGGGTCGTCATTTATAGCTGTGATTATATCCCCCGACACTATCCCGGCCGACTTTGCCGGAGAGGCGCTGGCGCCCGCCCTCGGTCTCAACATCACCCAGCCCGTCTACATAGACCCCCGCTGAGGTCCAAAGAAACCCCAACGCTTTGTCCGCCCGAACAACAAATTTTTCTGCCGCAGCATTTCCGTCTTCCTCCGCCTCTGCGGAAATCCCGAAAAATACCAAAAAAAAAAAACAGTGATGATAAATCCAACCCTTTTTCTGCTTAATAAAGGCAATATTATCTACCTCCTTGTCTTTAACCCAATTCCCTTAGTTATTATTCTCCGGAACAGGACACAAATACAAGAAGTAATAAATGAAAAAATGGGGCAACAAATACCTGTTGCCCCTAAATATGCTTTTCTGCAATTAGTTATTAGAATTTGAATTGTTCTGATAGCAATACGTAAACGAACCAGTACAATGA
>VOFK01003539.1_pt1 | contig 29219 bp, 64 predicted proteins | sample 5384121 | NCBI WGS metagenome assembly VOFK01 (sample SAMN12384730, study PRJNA508395) | human gut metagenome | isolation source: healthy gut J | host: Homo sapiens | reverse complement strand
CTCAAGTGGCCAGCTGGTTCAGTTACGTATTGCTATCACCGGGTGTGAACCTCACCATAAACCTCACAGCCATCCCCCATGATGGCTTTATCGATCACGGCATTCTTGGCAATATACTGTGGTCTGAGCCACTCATTGCGGGTGTAAATCTTCCAGAACTCCTCGTACAGGTTGAATACAGGGATCAGGTCGATCAATTCCATATTGGACTCCCAATAAGAGCCAATGCGTTCCTACATCTTTCCAATAGCCATTATACTCGTATGCAAAGATACGGTCACCTCTTTCATGACAGTATGGCGGGACATGTTTCCAAAATCGCATCCTTTTTGATCCCGCAGCTTGATCAAACGCCTCTTTTAACACCGGCCAGGGAGAATAATGTAGATACCCATGGAAGCTAAATTGCTTCTTGGATGTTCCGGTTTCTCTTCAAATTCCAGGATCTGTGAGACTCGTCCTCTGTAACACAAGCCCCAAAACGACTTGCCTCTTCCATCGGAACCGGAATCGTCGCCATCGTAATGTCTCTGCGTTGTTGGATTTGTGAAAGTCCAACATCACTTGATAATCCATTTTATAAATGTGGTCTCCGCCAAGGATCAGAACATAGTCCGGATTGTACTGCTCCATATACTTTAAGTTCTGGAAAATTGCATTGGCAGTACCAGTATACCACTCACTGCTTGTACTTTTCTCATAAGGTGGAAGAACGGACACGCCCCCAGACATTATGCGGTCCAGATCCCACGGAATACCAATTCCGATATGAGTGTTCAGCTTCAACGGCTGATACTGTGTCAGCACACCTACGGTATCGACTGTCAACACCTGAGTTGATACAGTTACTCAGCGGAAAATCAATGATTCGGTACTTTCCCCAAAAGCAACAGCAGGTTTTGCTACATTTGCAGTCAAAACCCCCAGTCTTGACCCTTGCCCCCAGCAAGTAACATGGCTATCATTTCTTTTTTTTTGATCATGTTATCACCCCTGTTGTAAATTTTAATAAAAAGTATAACATACTTTGATTCATTTGTGAATATTTTGAACAAATAATTTTTTTCAATTAGTATTCTTTTTATCCAAAATGCACGAAATCAGTTCTTCTTGTATTTTTTCACAGGTGTATATATAATTATAAGTAACTATAATTTTTATCCAAAATAAGAGAAAAGTGTCCCTAATATGTACAAAATAGATTTTAATCATCCTTGTCATGTACATTTTATCGGGATCGGAGGCATCAGCATGAGCGGCTTCGCTGAACTGCTTCATTCCTTTGACTTTACCGTTACCGGTTCCGACTGGCACGAAAGCAAAGATCACCGATCATCTGGAAAGCCTTGGCATACAAGTAGTTTATGGCCAGAAAGCAGAAAATATTACTGATTCTATCGATTTAGTTGTTTATACCGCTGCTGTCAAATCTGACAATCCGGAAATAGTCCGGGCCAAAGAACTGGAGATTCCTATGATGGAGCGGGCTGCCATGGTGGGCCAGGTTATGAAAATTATTCCTCTGCCATTGCTATCAGCGGCACCCACGGAAAAACAACGACCACTTCCATCGCATCCCACGTATTTCTGGAGGCAGATCTGGATCCGACGATATCCGTAGGAGGTACTTCCGAAGCCATCGGCGGCAATATCCGGGTAGGACACTCCGAGCATTTCATTACCAGGAAGCCTGTGAATATACCAACAGTTTCCTGAAAACTTTTTCCCAACTGTCGGTATCATACTGAATATAGAAGAAGACCATATGGACTTTTTCAAAGATCTGGCTGACATCCGCCACTCTTTCCAAATTTTGCCGAAACTGATCCCGGCCCATGGCACCTTGATCATCAACCGGGATATTGATGATTACCAGGAGATCACAGAAGGACTTTCCTGCAAAGTCATTACTTACTCTGTGGACAAAGAGGATGCTGACTTTTACCGCCAAAAAATATTACTTTTTGACAACGAGTGCCATGGAAGTTTCGACCTGTATGTAAATGGCGAGGAAAAAAGAACACTATCACATTGAATGTAGTAGGACTCCACAATGTTTCTAACACTCTGGCCTGCCTGGCGCTGGCTTCCCTGTATGGAATCGGATACGATACGATCCAGCGGGCGCTGACCGCCTTCCATGGCACAGACCGACGCTTCGAGTTAAAGGGTGTAAAAACGGTTTCACTATTATTGATGATTATGCCCACCACCCAACAGAGATTGCTGCTACCTTAAAAGGCAGCCAGGAATTATCCTCATAAAACATTATGGTGTGCTTTCCAGCCTCACACTTACACCAGAACAAAAGCCTTTTTAAAGACTTCGCCTCTTCACTGGCTCTGGCTGACAAAGTGATCCTGGCTGACATCTACGCAGCCTCGAGAAAAAGATCCCGGTGATATTTCTTCTCAGAACATTGCCGATGAGCTGAAAAAACTGGGAAAAAAGAAGTATTCTACTTCCATAGTTTCGATGAGATTGAAAAATTTATTCTAGAAAATTTAGTCCACGGCGACCTGTTGATAACTATGGGCGCCGGAAACATTGTAGAAATCGGTGAAAATATATTGAAAGCATAAGTTATGCACTTTATCAACAACATTATCCACAATCCGGCACATGAATGGGTTGTGGATAATTTTTTAATAACTTTTTGGTTCATATGTTGCTTTTTTTGTGATTTTTTGAAAACCAACGGTTTTTCGTTGTTTTCGCCCCAATTTTCTACTGAAATAGTACAATCGAACATGTGTTGTCAACATTATCAACATTATTAACAACAATTTTAATCCAAAATTACGCACTTTTTGTCATTTGCAACTGTTTTTTCTTTTATGTTATACTCATCATGCAAATTGAAAGGAATTGTGACTATTATGAGCTTTTTTCATTAAATCTACATATAATGACCAATATACAATTTTGAATAACCGGTTTATCGCAGAGCATATGATTCCAGCCAATGGCAACTATGTAAAAGATCTTTCTTCTTTTTACAGATGGCCAGCCAGAATAAAGATGCTTTTACCGGATTTGTCGGTAGGTGCTCTGGCAGATCTTCTGGAGTGTACGGAAAATGACATTCTCAGAGCCTTGCGCTACTGGGACAAGCATGGTCTGATCTCTCTGGGCAGAGCGGGGGACGATCCTCTCCCCTTACTATTGGTTCTTCCGGAGCACCGGAGACCGGAACTTCGTCTCATTTTTCCCCGGAAGCTGCCGCTTCTCTGGATTCTGCGTCCATCTCTGATGAGACGATTTCCATCCCGGAGACTCCTGTTGTTTCAGAAGTGCCGGCAGAACCCGTATCCAGAGTGACAGAAGAGACTTCGCTGCCGCCACGGCAGAATTATTCGCCTTTGCAGGCAGAAGCCTTTTTCCAATGACGTGGAGATCAAGAAAACTATTACAACTGTAGAACAACTTTTGGGAACCACCATATCCCCTTCTCATTTACAGAACATACTTTATTTCATGTGTGATGTAGGTTTTTTCTTCCGACCTGGTATGTGCCATGTACGAAACCGCTGTAAATAAAGGCAAAAAACAGGTTAAGTACATTGAAGCCATCGGTATTAACTGGGCCAAAAAAGGAATAAAGACACGGGAAGAAGCACTGACAGAATCCCAGGATTACAATACAGCCTACCTTCTTGTACGCAAGGCCTTTGGCTTTAAGCGCAGCTTGGCGCCGGCAGAAACTACCATTGTAGACCCGAATGGTGTAAGTACAATTTTGACAGCACCATCCTGGAAGAAGCCTGCAAGCGCACTGTTTTGCAGACAGGCGAAACAAATTTCCATTACGCCGGCAGCATCTTGAAGAAATGGCATGAGCAAAATGTCACCTGTCTTCAGGATATCGAAAAACAAGATCAGGCTTTTAAAGAAAAGAAAAAAGAGAAAAAGGAAAAACCTCGTTCTCACGGACGGAACCAGTTTAACCAGTTCCCGCAGCGTGATTATTCACAAAGAAGTATCCTCTCTGGAAAAACAGCTTCTTCAGGGGGAACCGGTCCTGATCATAAAGGAGGTATAGCAGGCACTTATGAAACTTACTAATAGCCAGTTTGATGAGATCATGTCCATCTATTATAAGCGACAGTTCCAATGTCAGAATACAGAGCGTATGCGCCTGGATGATCCACCGCCAGATTCCTGAATACCGGGCACTGGAGCAGCAGATTTCAGAACTTTCCCTGCAGCACGCCCAGGCAAAACTGCAGCGTGGACAGAACACAGGAGATCTGGAGCAGCAGATCCGGGAGATCACAAAAGCAGAAGGAAGATCTGCTGACCAGCCACGGCTATCCGGCCGACTATCTGCAGCCGGTTTATGTATGCCCGGACTGTCAGGACACCGGATACATCGGTACTGCCAAGTGCCATTGTCTGGAAAAAGAGATCGTGACCTATCTCTACTCCCACAGTCCAATCTCCAGCAGATTCTGGAAAAAGAGAAATTTTTGCCCATTTCAGTCTGGACTTTTACTCCGACGATTATACGGAAGAATCCACCGGACTAACACCGAGAGAGAATATGAAAACATTCTCAATACCGCCAGGGATTTTTGTCAAAAACTTTGACACCCAGTCAGACAATCTGCTGTTATATGGCAATACGGGCGTAGGCAAGACTTTCCTTGCTAACTGTATCGCAAAGAACTTTTAGATCAGTCTCATACAGTTGTTTACTTGACTTCTTTAGAAACTATTTTTTGATATTTTAGAAGCGTACAAATTTGACCGTGATATGCCTTTTTGACGAAAAAACGCCACGGTTGCCTATATTCTGGACAGTGATCTGCTTATTATTGACGATCTGGGAACCGAATTGAACAATGGATTTACTTCATCCCAGCTGTATCACTGTATTGATACCCGCCTCAATCATCGTCACTCAACTATTATTTCTACCAACCTATCTTTTGATGATCTGCGGGACGACTACAGCGAGCGGATTTTTTCCCGGATTGACAAGTAATTATACCCTGTTAAAATTAACGGGTGATGATATACGCCTGAAAAAGGCAATTATGCAACGCAACCTTAATTCTTAATTTATTCTGGAGGAAAAAAACACAATGAGTCAAATCATGAGTCAAAAGATTTAACAAAATTATCCCTTATGGTGACCTTGCCATCATCCCTTTGAGCAGCAGCGTCCCATCGGCGAAAAGTAGATGCTTACATTGCCGGATGGCGCACAAATCTGAACCTGGTTCATCCATCCATTTCACCAACTACAAAAAGGGAATCCTACATCATTGATGCTGTATGTCCAGATTTGGCTCCGGTGAAGCAAAGGGAATTGTGAACGAGTCAGTCCGTGGTAAAGATGTATATTTATTGGTAGATGTCTGTAACCACAATCTCTCCTATACAGTATGCGGCCAGGTCAACCATATGTCACCAGACGACCACTACCAGGATTTAAAAACGAATGATCGCTGCCGCAATCAGTGGTAAAAGCAAGAAGAATCAACGTTATTATGCCATTCCTTTATGAAAGCAGACAGCACAAGCGCAGCTCTCGTGAATCTTTAGACTGTGCTCTTTGCGCTTCAGGAATTGACCAATATGGGCGTCGATAATATTATCACTTTTGATGCACATGATCCGCGTGTACAGAACGCAATTCCGCTGAAAGGTTTTGAGACCGTTCAGCCAACCTACCAGTTTATCAAAGCATTGCTTGCGAATGTAGATGATATTCATATGAACAGCGAGAATATGATGATCATCAGTCCGGATGAAGGTGCTATGGGCCGTGCTATTTACTTCTGCCAATGTTGCCGGTCACAGATGTGGGTACTTTTTATAAGAGAAGAGATTATACCAAGATCGTAGAAGGACGTAACCCGATTATTGCTCATGAATTCCTCGGTGCTGATGTTTCCGGCAAGGACGTTGTTGTGATTGACGATATGATTTCCTCCGGTGAAAGTATGATTGACGTTGCAACTGAATTAAAACGCCGTAAGGCAAATCGTATTTTTGTTGCTTCTACCTTTTGGTCTGTTTACCAACGGCCTGAAAAAAATTTGACGAAGCTTATAAAAGTGGCCTGATCTACCGTGTTATGACTACAAACCTTGTATATCAGCCACAGGAACTTCTTGAGAGAGAGTATTACATCAATGTAGATATGAGTAAATACATTGCTTTGCTCATTGATACTTTGAATCATGACTGCTCTATCGCAGAGTACCTGAATCCTACTGAGCGTATCGAAAAAGATCCTCAAGAAATATCATCAGAAATAAATTTTTAATTATGATTGTGATTTACCCATCGGCATATATGCCGGTGGGTTTTTATTTTAAAAAGCCAGCCACAGATGCGGAATCTTCCTCATCCATGACTGGTTTTCTTTATTCTTATTGCTCTGTGTTTGGATCCGTAGTGTCAGTTCCTGCGTCGCCACCGGTATTATCCTGGTCAGGCGGTTCTGTGGCCGCCGGTTCCGGTTCTGCTGTCACCGGAGCATCTGTAATCGTCGGAGCATCCGTAACGGCAGCCGGTGCTTTCGTCGCCTGACTGTCACTTGGATCTGTATCTACATCATTGTTGTCATCCGGATCCGTATCTACGGAAGACTGGTCCTTATCCGAACTGGATGAACTACTGCTGTCCTTGGAAGAGGAGTAAGCTTCCACTGCTGCTGCCACTGCTTCCTGTACCGCTGTAAGTACTGGATAAAGTGAATTCAAACTGTTTTACCGGCAGTTTTGTCATGAATCGCATCCATGTACTGCTTCCAGGTCCGTCCCGGATAACTGGATCCGTACAGATCTGACACTTCTTTTGGTGAGTCGTATCCTACCCACACAGCCGTTGTATAATACGGTGTAAAACCGCAGAACCATCCATCTTTGTGATCATTTGTAGTACCGGTCTTTCCGGCACAGGCAGTTCCGTTGTTCAAGGACAGGCCTCTGGCCGTTCCGCTTGTAAAGACGCCTTTCAGAATATCTACCATGGCATGGGCCGCATCTTCATCATATTTTTTTCTTGATGCTGTCGTCAATGATGACATTTGCCATCTGCATCCTGGATCTTTATGATACAGGTAGGTTCTCTTTGAACTTACCGTCATTGGCCAGCGTAGCATAAGCGGAAGCCATCTCCAGCGAACTGGCACCATAGGTAAGTCCCCCAGTGCCGCCGAATCATGATAACGGATTTAACGAGCTTGGTAAAATGCATTTCCTGCAGATAACCAAGACCAACTTCCGGTGTCAATTTATCAAACAACTGCCATGCCACCGTATTCAGGGAATGTTCTACTGCAAACCGCAGTGACACATAACCATAGTAGCGGCCGTCGGAGTTTGACGGACCTCCATTGAATTTATGGTCGTATACCGTAGTCCTGGCGGTACTGCCCGCTCCAGAGTCGGGGTATATACGACTAGTGGTTTGATGGAACTTCCCGGCTGACGGAACGACTGATAGGCACGATTCAGGGAGTACCCTTCCGTTTCCTGGCTGCGGCCGCCCTACGATGGCCACCACGCGGCCGGTCTTATTGTCAATACTGACTGCCGATCCCTGCATTTTGTATACGCCGTCATCTGTTTTTTCCCTTAAAAGGGATGCCAGATTATCGTCCACTGCCTTCTGCAGTTGTTTTTCTGCTTAGTAAGATTAATGGATGTTAAATCCTGTATCCTTTATTTAAAAGCATCTGCTGCGCTGTTGCATAGGCATCTTCATATTCTTCCTCGTAGTCCTTTTTTTTCTTACTGTCTGAACTAAAGGAATACTGGAAATCAAATCCATTGTATTTCATCAGCGCCTTGGTTGCTGAATTGGTTATAAAAGTCTGGATGTAGTTTCTCTTTGTTACCTTCTGTATATTAAGCTTAATCTCTTCATTATAGGCTTCATCATACTACCTGGTTGATCACGCCGTCCGACAGCATCCGATCCAGAATACGGTTTTTACGCTTCAGCGTGTTGTCCATATTCTTTTCCGGATTATAGAGATTGGGGTTGTTAGGGGATCGAACACAGGAAGCAAATCTGGGCCAGAGACAGATCCTGACAGCTCTTGCTGAAATACCCTTTGGCTGCCGCCTCCTCGATTCCATAATATCCATTGGCAAAATATACGGAGTTTAAGTAAAACTCTAAAATTTTTGTTTTTGAATATTTTTCTCCAATTCCCGGGCGATAAAAATCTCCTTGATCTTTCGCTCATAGGTCTTGTCCGTGTTCAAAAAAACACCTCGTGCCAGCTGCTGGGTAATGGTAGAGGCACCCTGTTTCTTTTCTCCGTTATTTTTAATCAACGCTACAGCAGCACGAAAGATTCCTTTCATATCAATTCCATCGTGCTGATAAAACTTCTTGTCTTCTGTTACAAGGAATGCATCCTGCACATATTTAGGAATTTTATCGATAGTAAGATAATAGGCATCTTTATCACCTTTCAGCACGGCCAGCTGCTTGCCTTTTTGGTATAGGCTATGGTAGTTTCAGAACTGCGGAATGTATCTTCCGTAGACTGGGCAACAAGTTCTTTTCGCTTCCTGCTGCATACCGATCACTTCGTCGCCGTATTTGAGATACAAAACAAGCCGCCCCCAAGCACAGTCAGAAGAATGACCAAAATATAGGATCTTTACAACCAGCCAGAATTTTCTATGTTTCTTTATCTTTTTACTCTTTGCCATTGAAACCTCCATTCACTATATACGAATATATCGTCTGCCTTTGGTTATCTTTGCAAAGATGCAGTGCCTCTTCGGCCTCATCCATGAAACTGACAACATCCACTGCCCCTGCCGCACAACAGCTGCTCCGCTGCAGGTAGTAGTAAGATCTGCAATCTGATATTTTTTTTTCCATGTCATCTAAAAATATGAAGAATAGCATCATCAATTTCTTCCGGCTGTGCATTGTTAAAAATACAGCATCATTTGCCATCTTCTATCTGATCAAAAATACACTGCAGGACCCCAGCCGGATATCAATCAGATCAATAAGACAATTCATAACTATCGCCACAGGCCACGCCATTATTCTTCACAATACTACGAAATGATCGACCGCGATCAGCACCAGCTCATGACAGTCATCCAGTTCTGATACGGCAATCCGGTTCTGAATCTGGTTTTGATTCCATGATACACATTCTGCAGTGCCGGCTGCTGGCTTTCTGCCGCCTTCCGGCTAAGTACTTCGTCATGTATATTTCGGATTCTTCCACAACCCGCTTAATATTTCCACTTTCATCTGCAATACTATTATAGACAATATGATGCCATATCCATGTCCGGATATACTACTTAAATACTCAAAACTTCCCCGGTCTTATGCCTTCTTGCCTCTTCCAGATGCCCTATAAACTCATCCATGAAATGGATGGATAATTGGATTATTCTTAAAGTTCCCTGGAATAGTGGGCAATCCTTTTACGAATCAGTTCTCCGTCCATTTCTTTAAACGAATAACACATAGTATCTTTATCAAAAATCAACTTGAAACAAAATCTCATTGGAAGTCTCTTCCAGCAGGCGATACCTCTCATTCTGAATAGCCAGTTCCGTCTCCAGTTTCTGCAGACGGGACATCCTGGATCAAAGCCGCCAAAACATTCACATCTCCACGGCTTTCAATGAGTCTGCCACGGATCCAGATCCGTCCGGCAGCCTGTCCCGGCATATCATAATTCACAAAACTATCCATAATACCGTTTTTCTTGATCATCTGTTTCGTAAGCTGCAGTATATGATCATAGTCTTTCTGGGACACGATATGCCGCAGATTGATGCGCTTAGGCTCATACTGCTCCGCCTTTTTTCCAAAAATCAGTGCATAAGCACCTTCGTTAATATAAACAGTCCGAATCTCGTCACCCTGCACCTCAAAAATACCGATGCCTCCCTGGATCAGATTTCCAAATGTATCCATAAACGGCTGAAAGGATTCTATTAATTCGGCCGTTGTCTCTTCCTGCTTGTACATCCCTTCACCTCCTGCAGTCTGTGCACATTATATATCATTTTATTTTATCTTGCAAAGTATTTCTTCGTGTATCCGTCTCGCCCGGTGGGCCCAGGTATGGCTTTCTGCCGCTGTTTCATAGGCAGTCTGCTGTATATGCTCCCATTTTTCCCGGTCGCCAAGCAGCAGCTTTATCCTCTCCGGCAATTCCTCCAGTTTGTCCAGTTCGTAGATACAGAGATCCGCCCACTTTCATGTTCTCTTCAAAATAGAGGCTCCAGTCCGTGAAACATACCGCCCCGTTTAGCATAGAATTAAAGACGCGGTCGTGGGCCCCTTCCTTAAACCAAGGCATCACATTCAGGGAAATCTTGGCCTGACTAATGGCCTTGAGGCATCCATATGAATCCTGCAGCCTGCCATTGATGATGTTCTCCGGATGGCGGCAGTCAAGCGATCCCATCCTGCCCCCAAAAGCAGGCAACTTTCAATCCGGCATCCACCAGTGTCTTTACCACTTCTCCCGGAAATAATGACGTACATACAGATCGATCATGATCATGTTGGGCAGATTCTCCTTAATGCCCTCTTCTGTTATATCCTCCACCTCGTTACGAAGATGTTTCACGATACCTTCTGTCATTTCCATGTGGGGATGCTCTATGAAATCCTGTATGATTCCCATATAAAACCGGGTATATTCATCATTGATCCGCCGGATCACTTTGTCAAAATTCCCCGGCGGCGTATAATTTCCGGTAAAAACCACACATCATATGGCCGCTCGTCCCAGGATGGCAGTGTGTCTTTTTTTTCCATAAGGAAGTGCCTGCCAATGGCAAAAATGGTCCTCTTTTGATCTCCGGAAAGTACTTTTTCAGATATCTTTTTCATGCTCTCGGTCAATGGAAATCTGCTGATAATCCTTTGGCAGATACGGAACAAATTTGTGGTAATAAAACGGATGATCCACCACAATGTTGATAAAGGGTATGTTCCTTGCTTCAAAAAAGTTAATGCCCTTTGCATCCGTCAAATAGGACTCTCCACTGCAGCCTTCAAAGTTAAAACTAACTGCCGCCGTTATGCCGGGTACGGCAAAGGCCATCAGTTTTGACAAGCTGTCATACTCTTTACACTGGTCAAAATAAAACACTTCATATCCCAGTTTTTCAAATGTGGCTCCCATTTTTACACTAAAGTACCACAGTGTTTCGATTCCGTTGGTAAACATAACCAGTCTGCGGATCAAATCTTTCACCTTCTTTGATAAACTCTATTCTTCCTCTTCCGGCAGTGCCAGTTTCTGCTCTACCATTACTTTTTCTTCCAGACAATGGAACACATCCTCTACTGTCTCTTTTTTCAGTTTTGGCGAGATCAGACTTACCACCGGTACGATCACAAGTCCTGCCACCATGGCGAAGGCTCCGGCGTTGATGGGTGATGCGATAAACCGGAAAAACATATTTGCCACTGTGATCCCCACGCCACAGATAAAAACTGGCCCAGACCGCTGCTCTGGTAACCCCTTTCCAGTACAGTCCATATAAAAACGGTTGCCAGAAACGCTCCTGCCAGTGCGCCCCAGGAAATACCCATAAGCTGGGCGATAAAGGCCGGAGGATCCAGTGCGATCACAACAGAGATCAGGATAAAGCCTGCCAGCAGCACACGCATCCATACTAACTGCTGTTTTTCTCATTCATTTTTTTCACAAAAAGAGGGATAAAATCCAGTGTCAACGTGGAACTGGAAGTCAGCACCAGGCTGGATAAAGTAGACATGGACGCCGACAAAACCAGCACGATCACAATTCCGATCAGGATGTCCGGCAGAGGGACAGCATAGTAGGAATGATGGTGTCGTATTTTACCGTTCCATCCACTGCTTCTTTTACACCGGAGATCCGGCTGAAGCCACCCAGGAAATAGCATCCGCCGGATACTACAATGGCAAACAAGGTAAATGATAGTTCCCGTATGTACTGCCTTTTCGTCTTTAATGGCATAGAACTTCTGGATCATCTGAGGCAGTCCCCAGGTTCCCAGAGAAGTAAGGATCACTACACCAAACAAATTGGCCGGATCCGGTCCCAGAAAGGAAGCGTACGCTCCCCGGCATAACGGAGCTTGGCACCTGTGCCAGTTCCTTTGACCGCCGCCATAAATCCACCGTGTCCGCTGAGTACGGCTGCGATCACCGCTACGATACCAAACAGCATGATGATTCCCTGGATCAAGTCATTCCATGCAGTAGCCATATATCCGCCTATGATCACATACACACCTGTCAGCACCGCCATTACTACCACGCAGATCCGGAAATCTACATCAAATGCCATACCGAACAGGTAGGAAAGTCCGTTGTATACTGACGCCGTGTATGGGATCAGAAAAATAAATGCGATCACCGATGCCGCGATCCGCAGGCTCTGGCTGTCATACCTTTTTACCAAAAAAGTCCGGCATGGTCATAGAGCCCAGATGCTTACTCATGATCCGGGTGCCGTCCTAAAACTACCCAGGCCACCAGCGAACCAAGTACTGCATTCCCCAATACCGATCCAGGTAGATGCCAGACCATATTTATATCCAAACTGTCCGGCATATCCTACAAATACAACGGCTGAGAAATAAGAGGTTCCATAGGCAAACGCCGTCAGCCACGGGCCCACCGACCGTCCTCCCAATACAAATCCATTTACATCTGTTGCATGTTTTCTCGCATAGACTCCAATTCCCATCATGACCCCGAAAAACAGGATCAAAAGTATAATTTTTACTGCCATCTTCCTTCTCCTTTTAGTTTTCTTTGTCCTTTAACAGAGCGTTATATACATCCCTTTTGGATACGCCCCGGTCCTTCGCCACCTGCTTCATGGCACTTTTTTTGTCCATTCCCTGGTCAAGATACTGCTGCATATGCTCTGTCAGCGGAATTTCCTTCCACTGATCCTGTCTTTCTTCCCGCAGTTTCTCCTCATCGGCCCCATCCAGTACCAGGACAAATTCACCTCTTGGCGGATTCTCTGTATAAAAAGCCAGTGCCTCCTCCATGGTAAATGCAATGCTTTTTCGTGTTTTTGTCAGCTCCTTGCAGACAGCAATTTTCCTCTGGCCCCTACAACGCCCTCCAGCACTTCCAGCGTTTTCAACAGCCTGTGGGGTGCCTCATAAAAAACGGTAGTGCAGGTGGTTGTCAGCCAGCCGTGCCAACACTTTCCCGCTCGCTTTATCTGCGGGCAGGAACCCTTCGAAAAGTAAATCTTCTCGCCTTCATGCCTGAAAGAGTCAACGCCGTGATCACCGCCGCCGGTCCCCGGCAGGGAAGTAACCTGATCCCCGCCTCATAACACGCTCTGGCCAGATCTTCCCCGGGCTCTCAAATAGCCGGTGTTCCGGCATCCGTTACCAGTGCTATGGTCTCTCCTTCCAGCATCCTCTTAATAAGGACCGGTGTTTTTTCCATTTTGTTGTGTTCATGGTAACTGGTCAGCGGCGTCCGATCTCATAATGAGTCAGCAGTTTTTCTGGTCTGCCTGGTATCCTCCGCTTTTTAATCACATCTGCCTCCCTGCAGGATCCGCAGGACCCGCAGCGTTATATCTTCCAGATTCCCAATGGGCGTCGCACACAAGTACAACATGCCTGCCATGTGCTTTTCGCCTCCTTTCTAATCGTAGGTAAATATGCCGGATCTGTTCCATATAATCTCCTCATCATCATATACGATCAAAGGCGGCTCTACCGTCAGCTGGGAATTACCTCCCCGCACTCCTTCGATCAGTACCATGTTTGGTTCTTTGTCTTTCTTTGGATAGACAAGCTGCATCCGCTTAGGCTGCAGTTTCGCTTCCACCATATCATGAAGTATCTCCGCCAGCCGGAAGGGGACGATGTACCATGTAAAAAATGTCCTCCGGTTTCAATAACTTTGTAGCCGTCTCGATCCACTGTTTCAGGCTGCACGCCACCTCATGTCTGGCGATGGCTTTGTGGTCCCCGGGATTTTTTCAACCCATATGGGCATCCATCAGATAAGGCGGGTTGCTGGTAATGACATCAAAAAAAGTGCCAGCCAGGGAGAAAAATCTCTGTCCCTCTGCATCTCCGTGATGATCTCCACCTTGGTCTCACCAATGCCATTCCATGCCACTGCGCCCGGCCATCTGGGCTACATCGGCTGGATGCCAGGAGCCGGTAAAAACTCCCCGGCCAGCAGCGCATAGGATCGGGATACGCCATTTGCCGCATCCCAGATCCAATTTCTGCCCTTCCTCTACTGGCAAACCAGGTTGGCTTACGCACTGCATCCATACCAAAACAAAACCAGGACGGATTTTTTTTGGCATAATTCTCAATCCGTCCGCTGTAAAATTCATCAATCGTTCACCGGGCATTAAAACCGGTTTCTCCTGAAAGGCATTTTACTCATCTAACTTAGATTTTTCATTGCTTCCAGTTTTTCAACTCTTTTTGTCATGCTTTGCCTGAATTTTTTCCTTCGGGCCGCGGAATGATTGCAGCTCGGTTAATCATAATCCCTTACTTTTCTTTATCATCGTTATCCATTGTAACGATTACCTTACCCGCTGTCAAAACACTGACACTCTGTACTTCCCTGGCAGCCTCCTCTGGGGTTTTAACACGGCTTCCCACCATTCGGCAGATGGCTGTTCAGTCTCGTAAGCCTCTTCCTCATCTTTCAGGCACATAAGACGGCCGCACACACACGGAAATCTTAGTGGGGTTCAGAGACAGATTCTGCTCTTTAGCCATCTTGATGGATACCGGCAAAATTCGACAGAATAACTATGGCAGCACAACGGTCTTCCGCAGATTCCGATTCCTCCCCCGGATCTTTGTCTCGTCTGACACCGATCGACGCAGTTCAATACGTGTACGGAACACCGATGCCAGATCTTTGACCAGTTCACGGAAATCAATTCTTCCATCTGCCGTAAAATAAAACAGCAGCTTATTGTTATCAAAGGTATACTCTGCCTCGATCAGTTTCATCTCCAGTTTGTGCTTGTGGATCTTCTGATAGCAAATACGGTACGCTTCCTTTTTCTTTGCGCCGGTTTTCCGCCTCTTTTTCCTCATCCTCTTTGGTTGCCACCGGATGATACGCTTTTAACGGTTGCCACGATCTTTTCTTCTTCCATCTTGCGGTTCGGCAGTACAACCGTACCGATCTCCACACCTTTAGCCGTTTCTACAATGACAAACTCACCGCGCTTTTTTTTTATGTTTACCCGGCTGAAGTAATATACCTTGCCCGCCTGCGAAACCGGACTCCCTATAATTTCTTTCATGTTCGGTTTATCCTCCTTATCAATCTTTCAATGCCATAATCAATTCCATGGTGACTTCTGAAATTCACATTGGCTTTCAGGCGCACCTTCGCCTTTTCAAAGGCCTGCATAATATGCTCGATCTGCTCGTAACCACGCAGGCTTGCTTCTTTGCGATATTCGTTGACTCATCCTGAAAGATCAGTTGATTTATATTTTTTAGTAGCCTTAAAATTAACACATCCCGGTACCACAATTCCATCAGATCAATATAATCCCTGACTTCATCTTTTCTGGCTCCCAGTTCTTTTGATATTTTCCAGCATATCACTGACTGTCATGTCCTGTACATGTCTGAGAAGATTCAGTATCATATCTTTTGTCTCAATAAAATCTTCTGATTTGGCATAGCGCATTGCCTTTCCCAGATTTCCCTGGGCAAAGCCGCACTGGCGCTTAGCCAGATAATAATCCGGCACCTGTCCCTGGGTTCTCAAAAAACTCTTCCACGATGGAATTGCTTAACGGTCTGAATTCCATGATCAGACAGCGGGACTGGATAGTTGGAAGCAGTGCTGTGATATTACTGGTCAAAAGGATCACTACTCCGTATTCCGGCGGCTCCTCAATGGTTTTTAACAAAGCATTCTGAGCCTGCTCATTCATTTTTTCTGCTTCCGGAACAATATATATTTTGTATGGACTGGCAAATGGCTTTGATATCCATCGTATTGCAGACCTGTTCCCGAATCTCACTGACCGTTATGAGATTAGCTTCTCATGCTGCACCCAGATCACATCCGGCTGGTTGCCCGACTCAAATTGATGACAGGAAACACACTCTCCACAAGGCTTTTCTCCCTGGTTCTGGCACTGCAGTGCCGCTGCAAATGTCTTTGCCATATTCTCTTTTCCTACACCGGTCTCTCCCTGAAAAATATATGCGTGAAACGGCTTGCTTTCTCTGACTGCCGTCTGCAAATGATCTTTAATCTGTTCATGTCCCACGATTTCTGAAAATTTCAACATATTGTATCGCCACCTTTTATGTGATTATATCTAACAATAAGCCACGGATCTCGTCTACCTTGTCCAAGATTGCAATGGCATCTTTTTCATCTTTGATCAGCTCTCCTGCCAGTTCATCCAGCACCTCATCCACCCGTTTGATCATTCCGTATACCCGGTGTCGTCCTCTCCGGTCCAGAAAATTCTCACGGCTGAACTTGTGGGAACGGTTTACAATTTCATTCATAAACTCTTTGATCAGCTTGCGGTAATGCTTCATATCCCGCACATCCATGTGTTTCCCCAGTTTTTCCCCTGCATGGTGATCTCTTCCATCATGACCTGCAGTCTGGCCGCCAGGCCATCCTCTTCAATGGAACTCATGAGGGTTAAAATTTAAAATCTTCCGCAGGAGCCTGATTCTTCTGCGTACCACTGGTCTGATTTACCCGCTGCATAGGATCGATCCGAATATCCATAAGCTCCTCCTTGTTCCAAAACTACTGATAAAACCCATTTCTTCCGCTCTTTCTATCTTACCATAAGCTTCCGGTATTTTATCTACCTTTTTAGCAGGCTGCGGATTTGCTCCCAGGGCCACAGAAAGGTCCGTATTATCTATCCAGTCTGTGATTTCCAGTGCCTTCAGTTTTTCCCCGGAAAAATCTTCCTCATCCGCCAGAAAGCGCCGGCAGACCTCTGCCACACAAGGTGACGGCTGTTCTTTTTCCCTGGCAAGGCTCCGCTCCATCCGGAGAAAATCGTCTACCGCAATGTAAACCGGAACTACCTTGTCCTTTCCGTAATAATCCCGGATCTTCTCATACCCTTTCCAAAGTAGAGATCATCATACAGCAGTCTCCCTGCTCAAAGTCGATCTGCCTGTCGTCTGCGGTAAAATAATACCAGGGTCCCTGCACTGTCTCATAACAACGGCACTCAATGATTCTGCCCTGCTGCCTCATGTCATTCATAGTGTCCTCACTGACAAAATGATAGGCTACACCCTCTTTTTTTCTCCCTGTCTTACCGGTCTGGTTGTATATGGGACTACCTGCTTTAAGGCCGGATCTTCTTCCAATATCTTCTGAAACAGCGTATCCTTTCCGGCTGCGCTTTTTCCCATAAAAATATATAATCTGCCCACGATCGTGACTCCTTTTTTACTCTTTTAACACCCGCAGGTTCGACACCCTATCGTCCGCCGTTCCTGTCAGGTTTAATCTTTTTCTCTTTCGCCTCAGAAATCTGCCCCAGAACATGGAGATCGATCATCTCCCCGGCACTACAAACGGAATACCCGGCGGATACACCATAATGTACTCTGCTGACACTCTGCCACAGGCTTTCTCTATCGGTACTTCCTCCCAGGGGCCATTCATGGCCTCATAGGATGAATATTTCTTTTGTGGCAGCACAGAACCTGTCTCATGCATGTGAGGTTCGCTTTCAGAAAGAGTCTCTCATCCATATCTGAAAGTGCCTGCATCAGCCGCTCCAGAGATGCCTCCGTGTCTGCCACCGTCGTCATGGCCAGCACACTCTGCGGCCACCATCTCTATTTCTATATTATACGAATTTCGCAGTCTTTCTGCAAGTTCTGTGGCTGAGATGTCCGCTTTTCCGGTATAGATCACAAGTTTTCCCGGTTCCTGAGCCGGTGATGCCAGGGACAGATGCCGCCACCGCTTTGCCTCTTCATAAAATTGCTCAAGCCTTTTCACATAGGCACAAAAAAGCTGGCTTCCCTTCCTGTTCCACCAGTCCATGCACTGTGCCACACTGGCCATCAATACATAAGATGGGCTGCTTGTTTCGTAAATATCCAGATAACGCCGGATCTTCTCTGCCGCTACCCGGTCACTGCACCGGTGCAGCACCGCTGTCTGGGTCAGGGCCGGCAGTGTTTTATGAAGGCTTTCGATCACCAGATCTGCCCCTTCCTCCATAGCAGTTTTCCATCCCCTCATCCAGTTCAGATGAGCGCCATGAGCCTCGTCCACTACAAGGGGAATCTGATATCGGTGGACTATTTCTGCTATTTTGCCCACTTCCGACACTACCCCTTCATAAGTAGGGAAGTAAGGATGACGCAAGCCGCATTTTCATGAGTTTCTAATGCCTTTTTCCACCTCTTCCGGCGGACACTGCAGTGCCGCTCCCGTCTGGGGATCAGTCTCCGGCTGCAGATACACCGGCTCCAGTCCCAGCAGATAGATCCCGTGGTACACCGACCGGTGGCAGTTTCTGGCCACCAGAACCTTGTCTCCTTTTTGGCAGCACGCCGACATGGCCGCCAATATTCCGCAGGTACTGCCATTTACCAGAAGATAACTTTCTCTGGTTCCATACATATTCCGCATCTGATCCACCAGCCGGTGTATCCGTCCCTCCGGGTGGTGAAGGTTGTCCGTCCCCTCCACCTCCGTCACATCCAGTCCGTAAGGATCCGCCATAGAAAAAAGGAGGCTGTCTCTTATGCCCCGGCATGTGCATGGGAAGCCGTCCGCTGTCCCGGTATTGTAAAAAGAAATTCATAAAGATTCATATAGACTCCTATTCTGGCAGACCCCCTGCGGGCCCTCTGCAACACAAAAGTGACATCCCACAGGATGTCACCTTCTATCTGGTATTTTTATCAATTAGAAACTATAGTTATACATCATTGGGGTTGATACACCAATAATCATCACTACTACAACTAAATAAATCAACATCAATGCACTCAAAATAATACCGATGATACCACAGATCATACCCGCCTTCGTAAAACTGTTGGCATGACCCAGATCGTTTTTTGCAAAAATGCAGGCAATAATTCCGCAAATGATTCCCGGAACACCATATAAACAACATGTCACTATTGAACAAATTCCCAAGACCATGGATGCTATAGAATAGCCTGACGGTTTGCCGGGTTCCGGCTGTGGAACTGGGTTTGATTACCCTGTGTATTTATTTCCATAATAAGAATTATTCATTTCTTCATTCATCATTCTTCCTCCTTCTATCAATACAGAACAAGAAAAAAAAACAGCAACGGCAAACTGCTTTTGCAGTTCCCCGCCTGCTGTCCGTTTTTCTTTATCCTGCCAACCCGACAGATACACCAACTACTACCAGCAAAATAATAACTACTACCCATACTGCTAATGCGATGATAGAGCATACAAGACCAGCTGTAGCCATTCCTGATTTTGCCTTTTTCTTAGCAATAGCAGCTAATACGATACCTACGATTGCCAGTACCCATCAAACATAAGGCAAAATGCATGTCAGGGATCGAAGAAACGATTCCCAGTACCATTGAGGCAATGGCAAGGCCATTTGACTGTTTTTCTTCCATTTTGTTTTCCTCCTCTTTCTAGATTTATATATACATTTTATTATACCTTTATATCCTTTGTCAAATATTTTGTTGCTTTTTTGTTGACATTGTCAATATTTTGTAGTAATATGTTGTTGTAATCGAAGGCGATTCACCCATAGGTGAGTTGCCTTTTTTTTGCCCTAATCATTTGCCTATGCAAATGATCGCCTATATATAGTTTAGTTCTCTATTCCCCAGAAAAGAACCGCGAAAGCGGTTCTTTTCTACTTTTATCCGGCCTACATCATGAGCCAGCCGGAGTGGTATTTATTTTTCAGGGAAGATTTATTTTTTCTTGCCCCATCCCAATGGATAACCGTCCACACACACAAGAACCCAGCCGTTGTCCTTTCCAGCCTCTTCCTGTGTCAGCGTCAAAGTTCACCTTTCAGATACCGGATCACCCTCTCATCCTTCGAGGACAGATCCAGGCAGTTTTATACTCACTTTTCTTCAGTGCCATAGCCAAAGACTGACTTGGCTCAAAGCGGTTTTTTTTCTTCATTTCTCCCAGAAACAAACCGCTGCGCAGAAAACGCAGTCCTTTCATGTCCGGCAGCTGTTTCGGCATATAGTATACCATGCCCTGCTTTTGCTTTCCATCCGGTCCGGTTCAAACTCTCTTGCCAGTCCAGCGGCAAATTCCTGAAACAGGCGTTTTCTTCACCTTTAATCCACTTCGCCGCTGGTCGTAACTTTGCACAGCCCCTTCCGCCGTTTTCCTTCTTGTGGAACAATGCCAGAAAATGACCTTCACCGTCTAATTTGTGGGGAAAATGCGGATGCAGTCTTCGATTTCTGACCGGAACTGTCAACCCATGCCGGATTTCCTTTGGAAAATCCCACATATCCCCTGCATTGGCACGATCTCCATGGAATCATCCATAGACAAAAATCTTGTCCACCGTTCCTCATCCTCCAAAGGAGAAAAATGTACAGGTAGAGTACAACAGATATCCTCCCCGGCTTTAACATGGCGATGCCTGCCTGCCGCAGGATCTCTTCCTGCAGTTTGGCATAAAATTCCGGCCCATTCTGCTCCCAGGCTTTCACCATGGATGGCTCTTTCCGGAACATTCCTTCACCGGAACACGGCGCATCAATCAAGATCTTGTCAAAAAATCCGGTGAAATACTCCTGTAATTTCTGTGGATATTCCGTCACGATAAAAACTATTTTCCACGCCAAACAATTCTATATTTTTCAGCAGTGCTCCAAATTCCGCTTAATGTTTATGTCATTGGCAATCAAAAAGACCGGTTCCATGGAGTTTTGCCGCCAATTCCGTGGCCTTTCCTCCCGGTGCGGCACACAGATCCAGCACCACATCCCCCTCCTACCGGCGGGAGGCCGGTGTCATGGCACTGGGGATCCTGAAGATAATACAACCCTGCAAAATAATAAGGGTGTTTCGCCGGTGCCACTTCCGGATCATAGTAAAATCCATTGTCTACATAAGGGATCGGGGTCAGTTCAGGGAGAGATTTTCAAAAAAATCTTCCACGGAGATCTTGGCTGTATTGACCCGCAGACCATATTTTCTGTATCTTCCATAGATGCCAGGTACGCGGGTATTCCCCCCAGGATCCTTTTCATCTCATCACAGAACTTCTTTGGTAAATCCATATGGCAACATCTCTCCTAATTTTCTTACTGTGTGTATTCTTTCCGCTTTTTGCACACGATCTCAAACCCGCCGGATCACAAAACTCTGCCATCACCTGCAGACAAACGCCGCGCAGGAGATGGTGCCGCCATTTCCCTGCCGCCGCCTACAATGGCAATCCCACAAATTCCCGCTTTCCTTCGCTGACCGCCTTGAAAAAAGCCGTCCGCTCGGCGCAGTTAGTAGGCGTATAGCCGGCATTTTCAATTACATCCTGTATACACCGTGCCGTCTGCACATTGCAGTGCCGCTCCTACCATAAAACCGAGTACGGCGCATAGGCCTTTTCTCTGGCCTCCATGGCCTTTTGTATCAACTCTTCCATTTAGTCCTCCATATAACTTAAAACTGATTTCCTGCCTGTTTGAATATTTTTTTTCATATTCCGAACGGCTGACTTTTTACTTTTTATTTTTCTCCCGGATTGAACAGATACAGCTGGCTGCTTGTGTAACCACTGATCACCACCGCTTTGCCAGTTCCGGTAGACGCCGCCACCGCTTTATTGTTGCTGACAAAGTAAAGTACCTGCTCCAGAGTACATCCTTTGAGATTGATGGTTTCCGGCATATAGGACGCCAGCATTTCATAAATGGATTTGTTGGCCGCAGACAGTTCCCTGGCATCCACGGTGAAATGGTTCTGTTTCAATATCATAAAGCGCAGGCCCCCCCAGGTTAGACACGCCATTGCCCTCCTTGGTCATTTCAAGACCGCCGATGTTATTCATCAGGAAACTTCCGCTTCGCTCCCATACGATCTGCTGTTTGCTGGAGATCACCACGCCCATCTGCCGGTCTGCCTCTTTGATAGCAGCTCTGGCACTCTCATAGGAAGCAGTGATACGACCCAGGGCAGACACATAATACTTGGTTCTCGCCGGCTGTTCCAGACGCACATAGCGGCCGCTGTAATATACCGTAGACGGTCCGGCTGCTTTCTTCGGTGCCGCTTCCATGGTAAAGAAGACGGCAGTTGTATATACCACTCTGTCAAAGATTTGCTGGTAACTCTTGATTCATAGGAAATCTTGGTGCTCTCCTGCTGTCCGTCAAAATACTATCTTCTCCGGTCTCTGTATAAAGAAGCACCGGATTTTTTTGCATAACTTCATGTTGATCACATTTCCATTGGCACGGATAGACTGGACATACTGCCCATCTTTTGTATAGGTTTTCTTGATCTGCCCTGCCGTGTCTGCGATCTCGATCTGATAACAAGGAATGGTCTTGGAACCATCTGCATTGGTCACAATGTCCGAATTTCTCACTCTTCCGAACACAACATTTCCCTCAATGACTCCCAGCAGACGGATACTGACATTTTTTTGTCCTCCGACGGGATCACGGTCTTCTCATCATTTTCCAGATTGTAAATGGTCAGGCTGTCTCCATATCCTCTGCCCATAGAAGAGGACCACACACATAACAATTGGCTTTTTCCATGGTCATAAAGGGAAGTGCTTTTTATATTATTCTCTGCCAGTTTTTCCAGTCGTTTCCCGGACATATTGTAGGCATACCCACGGTATTTCCACGGTGAAATAATAGATTCCCCTTGGGCTGACATAACCGTATGATGCAAAATCTTCTTTCAGCTGCTGATAACTGGCATTGGCCGGCATATACACCATTTCTTTCAATTCCTTGTCCTTGGTGTATTCATACAATACCACTGCCACATCTCCCTTCATATTCTCCCCCGCGGAAAATATCCATAGACGCAGAAGTACAGATTCCCCCTCATCATCCACTTTTTAGCAGACGGATATCCTGCTCGTTGTAGCTTTGTATGCATAAGATGCATTCTGTCCAAAAAAAAGAACTGTATACTGTTACAACCTGGTTTTGCCTTCATGTCATAGCAGTACAGAGAACCACCCGTTCAAAATACAGCTGGCTGCCACCTGCATCGGTCAGCATATACGGCTGTCATGCTCCTGTGTAATTCCCAGTTTCAGCTGTCCTGTCTGAGGGCTTGCGCAATCCGGGTTAAACTCTGCTTCCATGGTTCTCTCAAAATTCAGCAATAATCATGTCCTCCGGCATAACGGACACGATAAAATTCTTTCATATGATAAATCTCACTGACAGAAGCAGTGGCTGCTTTTACAAAATAATTATACTGGATACAGGCTGTCTCCATATTGTATTCTTTTACAGAAACCAGTTCCTCAGATATTACCTTTGGTGCCATGGCGCTGTATGTCACCAGATCGGAACTGGATGTAATATCTACCTTTGCCAGTGTGCTGTTGGCGTTCTGACTGCTTGGCTCCAGGTACTGCTCCAGTTCATCCTGCTTGCTCTTCTGGAAAGTCGCCTTGTGAAACTTCCTGGCAAAAAGCCAGTTTATCTGCCAGATGGGAATCCTCCAGATAATACTTCAGACGGGTGTAATAATGTATCTTTCTTCCCGAAGATGCTGTACCTACCACTATCCAGAATGTACTCCGTACTGGTTTTAAAACTGTAGTCAAATGTGATCGTAATAGTCTTGTCACCGGATGACACGGCTCCCACTTCTTTTTCATCATACACTTCCCCGGTTCCTTATCCAGGATCCGGTAAGAAATCTTTGTGAGAGAATCCTGGCATCTGACAGGTTCAAAAAGTATGGTTTTGCTGTCATTTTAACGGTGTCACGGTTTCACGGATCACATTGGCGTCCGTGGTCTCACCGTATCCATACAGTGTATTGATCTTCTGTCCCTGGGTAGTCAGGTTATATAGGGAAAAAGTCTCTCCCTGCAGCTTTGATTCCTTGCTGGTGTCATTGAGATTTGTAGACATTCTGCTTCCAAAAAGAACAAAGCCCCCACAAAAATCAACAGCAGTCCTACTGTTTTATATATATATTTGATCATTGATCTCATTCTCCAATCTATTTAAGCACTTTTTTGCAAAAAAAATCGTCTACTATAGTTTAACGGCTTTCCTTGAAAAGTGCAAGATATACACAAAAAAAAAAAATATTTGTGGCAAGTGTCCGCTGTCACAATCCATCTCACAAAAAATTTGTACTTTCATATATTAGGTAATAAACGCCAACAGGGAGGATGCATTTTGAAATCAATCAATCTCTCTTATTCCACCTCTTACTCCGGTATACGGGGCCGGACGCCTGTGGGAACTGGAAGACGACGATGCTTATCTGAAATATCTGTATCCGCAGATCACTCGGCAGATCAGTGAATTTGTGGAAGAGGTCTGTGACCAGATGGAGCACGAGGGCAGTCTTATGTTTGATCAGTATCCGGACCGCACAGCCCTGCAGATTCTCGCCAGCGGCATTGAAAAAGACTTCCGAAAAAAATACCCGATTCCTACTCCCGGGAAGATACTCTTCTGCGGGATATGATCGAGGTTGTCCTGTTTCATGAAATTATGCACCGACGCTACCGCTACCGCCGCCGGCGCCTCTATCTGTAATCAAACCGGATAACAGGGGTGGCCAAAGAGGCCCCCCTATCCTGTTACATAATAAACTCCACCTTTTTATCCGTGCCGGACGCTTTCAACTTAATGACAATAAACGGATAAGAAGGTGCCTTTTTCACCACTGCCCCCTCTTCCGGTCCGGTCAGTGTGGTATCCAGGTACAAAACATCCCCCTTGGAATATAAATCATTTACTTTGATATTATACCCAAAACTAGGCCGTTCTCCATACCCGGAAGCCAGATAGAAAAATTCACCTTCTTCGTATGTGATCTGAAATTTGTTGATCTTCTTTTTTATCAATTTCTTTTTTCAGTGTGTCTGGCACATCTTCTGCCGGAACCACTGTATATTCCAGTGTTTTTGCCCTTTCCGTTCTCTTCGGTAGATGTCTTCTGTCCGCAGCCGGCCAGGCAGACCACCAGACAGCATATGATCCCAAGGAGCCATACTCTTGTTTTTCCCACGCAGATACTCCTTCGCTTTTTTCCCATTCTATGATAAAAAAACAGGATATATGCTTTATTTACTTTGTTTCATCTCTTCAAAATAATTGGCAAGTGCTGCAAATTCAGACAGCCCCAGTTTTCTCCCCGGATGGCCGCCGGCAGTCCTGCTGCCTGGATCGCCTGTCCTACCTCTTCCTTGGAAAAAGGAAGTTCACTGCTGTTTGTCAAACCGTTTTGCAGCGTTTTTTCTCCGCTGGTTAAAAGACGCACGGATCAGCTTAAACATCAGTTTTTCATTTTTTACCTCCACCGGTGTGGCTTCCAGACAATTCAGCGTGATCACGGCACTTCCAACTCCCGGCCGGGGCATAAAAAAAAGCAGTTCGGTGGCACATGAGCTGCAATGGTCGGTTTCGCATAATACTGTACCGCCAAAGAGAGGGGCACCGTAGGCCTTGGTTCCCGGCTCTGCCTTCATGCGGTCTGCCACCTCTCTTCCTGTACCATAACCGTCACGCTGGACAGGGGCACATGGCTTTCGAAAACAGTCCCATAAGGATCGGCGTCGTAATGTAATAAGGCAGATTTGCCACTACCTTGATGGGTCTGCCTTCGTTGTACTCTCTGGCAATGGCCGGGATGTCCTGCTTCAGAATATCTCCCTGCAGCACCGAAACATTGTCATAACCACTTAATGTCTCCTTCAAAATCGGGATCAGATTATGATCGATCTCTACCGCCAGTACCTGTCTTGCCGCCTCGCACAAATACTGTGTCATCGTACTGATGCCCGGGCCGATCTCCAGCACAAAATCGTCCTTTGTCACATCCGCCGCCTGAATGATCTTTTCCAGCACCCTTGGGTCAATGAGAAAAATTCTGTCCAAATTTTTTCTGAAAATGAAAATCATGTTTTTGTAAAACCTGTATGGTTTCCTGTGGGTTTCCCAGTTTTGCCAAACTTTCAATTCCTTTTCTTCCAGTTCCTGCAGGCCGTACAGTCTGCAGGCGTTTTTCTCGGTTGTTGTCTCTATTACTTTCCTCTGTGGTTACACCCTTCAATGCTCCGATTTTCTCTGCTACATAGATCAGATTGGATGAGTCATTGCGGGTTCCCGGTTTGGCTCCGGTGCCATATAGGGGCAGTCTGTTTCCAGTACAATACGGTCCAGAGGGATCTGCTCCACCGTCCGGATGCATTTTTTTGCATTTTTAAAAGTTACCACACCGCCGATACCGATGTAAAAAACCCATTTCCACATATTCTTTGGCCATCTCCGGCGAATAGAGTAGCAGTGGATCACACCACCAATATTCATAGGCCTTGGTCTCTTTCAATAGTTCCATGGTCTCTGCCGCCGCATCCCGGCTGTGAATGATCACCGGAAGCTGCACTTCTCTGGCCAGTTGGATCTGCCGCAGAAACCACTTTCTCTGCACCGCCGGTTCCGGCTCATCCCAGTGATAATCCAGACCGATCTCACCAATGGCTACCACTTTTTCGGACGCATGGCTGCGGATCCAGTCCATATCTGCCTCCGTCAGATCCGCCCCTTCACTGGGATGGACTCCCAGCGCCGCATGAATAAAATCATACTGCTTTGCCAGTGCCAGCGCCCTCTTTGCTGGACGCCATATCTGCACCTACATTGACAAGCTGCCCCACTCCCTTATCTCTAAGGGAGCCGAGCAGCTCATGTCTATCCTGGTCAAATGCTTCATCGTCATAATGACTGTGTGTATCAAAAAATCCATCTGTTCATAGTCAGTCCTCTAGCAGACCTCTGCTCCTGCCGGCATTGCTTTTTCCGGTGTCATCAGCGCAAGATTACCCTCTGCATCTTCTGCGCAGAGCAGCATACCTTCTGAAAGCACTCCGGCGAGTTTTAGCAGGCTTCAGGTTCACAAGAACCATAACTTTCTTACCGACCATTTCTTCTGGTGTATAGTGTTTGCGGATTCCGGATACAATCTGCTTCATCTGGCTTCCTACACGCACTTGGCTGCAAAGAAGTTTCTTGGATTTTGGCACTGCCTCACAAGATACGATCTCTCCTACCTGGAACTGCATTTTCATAAAATCATCAAATGTAATTTCCGGTTTTGCCTCGATATCTACTACTTCTTCCTGGCTCTCGGCTTTTCTTCCTCTGCTGCCGGTTTGCCAAATTTTCTTCAACCTGGGCCATCACTTCGAAAGATCCAGTCTCGCAAACAAAATTTCTGGTTTTTCTACTACTTTTTGTACCGGATACATACTGTCCGAATGCCAGATTCTCAAGGTCACAGTTCTCAGCCTGAATCTGGGACAGGATTTTTTCAGACGTTTCCGGCATAAAGGACTGCAGTAAACAGCACCCATACGGATTCCCTCTATCAAGTGGTACAGAACCGTAGCCAGACGGTCTTTCTTTCGCCTCGTCTTTTGCCAGAACCCATGGCTCTGTCTCATCGATATATTTGTTGCAGCGTTTGAACAAAGTGAAAATCTCAGAAATAGCATCTGCTACTCTCAGTTCGTCCATCTTGGCTGTCACTTTGGCCGGTGTCTCAGACAGAACTTTCTTGAAGTCCTCATCCATTACATCATATACTTCTTTGTTTTCTACCACTCCGCCAAAATATTTATTGCTCATGGAAATAGTACGGTTTACCAGGTTGCCCAGTGTGTTGGCAAGGTCTGAATTCATGCGCTCTACCATCAGTTCCCATGTGATCACACCATCGTTTTCAAATGGCATCTCATGAAGCACAAAATAGCGCACAGCGTCCACTCCAAAGAAATCTACCAGATCATCTGCGTACAGCACATTTCCCTTGGACTTACTCATTTTGCCGTCTCCCTGCAGAAGCCATGGATGACCAAACACCTGTTTTGGAAGCGGAATATCTAATGCCATTAAAAAGATTGGCCAGTAAATTGTATGGAAACGTATAATATCTTTTCCGATCAGGTGCAGGTCTGCCGGCCAGTATTTTTCATACAGATCGCCGTGGTTGCCGTCTACGTCATAGCCAAGTCCTGTGATATAGTTGCTGAGTGCATCCAGCCATACATATACGACATGATCCGGATCAAAATCTACCGGGATTCCCCATTTAAAACTGGTTCTGGAAACACACAGATCCTGCAGACCCGGTTTCAGGAAGTTGTTTACCATCTCATTTTTACGGGCAACCGGCTGGATAAACTCCGGATGGTCCTCAATATGCTTCATAAGACGATCCTGATATTTACTGAGTTTCAAAAGTACGCTTCTTCCTTTGCCGGCTGGCACTCTCTGCCACAATCCGGGCACTTGCCATCTACCAACTGGGAAGCCGTAAAGAAAGACTCACATGGTGTACAATACATCCCTTCATAGAAACCCTTTATAAATATCCCCTTTGTCATACAGCTTTTTGAAGATCTTCTGAACCTGAGCTTTTCATGAGCCTCATCAGTTGTACGGATAAACTTATCATAGGAGAGTGTTCATCAGATCCCAGATTCTGTGGATCTCTGTGGATACATTATCTACAAACTCTTTTTGGTGTAATGCCTGCTTCTTTTCAGCCTTTAACTCAATTTTCTGTCCATGCTCATCGGTTCCTGTCTGAAAACGAACATCAAATCCCCTGAAATTCCCTTGTATCTGGCGATCGCATCGGCAGAACGATTTCATGCGTGTATTTCCAATATGGGTTTTTCCGGATGTGTAGCAATGGCGAGGATATAATAATATGGTTTCTTTGCCATGGTCATAATCCTCCTAATCTTTCTATCCTTAAGTGGCGCACGCACCACCTTTAAATCACGACTTATCTCTAATTTTAGAGAATTGTGTGTAACTTGTCAAGGAATCCTGTTTTTATTTTTGAGGATTTATGCTTTTACCAGACACTGTCCATCGCAGATTTCCAAAGTTTTTCCTGTCATCTCTGCACTCCTGGATTGTGAGTTACTAAAATACTTTGTTTTTCCCCTCGTTTATTTAAATCCTGCACCTGTGTACTGTTAGTTAATACGTAACTGAACGAAGTATTACCGA
>VOFK01001956.1_pt1 | contig 29232 bp, 46 predicted proteins | sample 5384121 | NCBI WGS metagenome assembly VOFK01 (sample SAMN12384730, study PRJNA508395) | human gut metagenome | isolation source: healthy gut J | host: Homo sapiens | reverse complement strand
TTTGCCATTGCTATCAGCGGTTAGCCAGGATGTGCTTAATGATGCTCAAGTTAAACTCCACGCTTGCCGATAGCCAACCGCAGAATCATGTATTGTGTCCGGTGCGACTGGACCACGCCCTGACAGGACTAAGTAAGATGGGGGAAAAAGCATGAGCACCATTGTGATTTTTTTAGCTTGCTTTGCTGGCCTGCTCACTACTTGCGGGATGGCTGATAAAAGTGCGATCCAGACGGCGTCAGCTGCCTGGACCAACGCCTTCGCGGATGCGCAAACGCGTAAACTCACACCTGAAGAACGTAGCGCCGTTGAAAATTATCTTGAGAGCCTGACGCAGGTATTACAGGTGCCCTGGCCCAACGGGAGCCAGCGCGGCACCGATCTCTCTGGCGCTGAATGCCGAAAGCAACAACGTCATGATGCTGACACACGCTATCACGCGTTACGGCATCTCTACCGACGATCCGAATAAATGGCGTTACTACCTCGGATTCGGTGAAGTCCACCTGCCCCCCCTTCTGGGAACAGTACATCAACGATGAGAATACTCGTTGAACTGATTCATACCGATTCGCTGCCGTTGGTTATTTCACTCAACGGTCATACGCTGCAGGAGTACATGCAGAAACGCGCGGCTATGCCTTGCAACCTGTTCCGTCCACGCAGGCGTCGATTCGCGGGGAAGAGTGAGCAAATCGAGCTACTCAACATTCGCAAAGAAACGCATGAAGAGTATGCGCTGAGTCGTCCCGCGCGGGCTGCGTGAAGCGTTGCTGATCGTCGCCTCCTTTCTGATGTTCTTTTGCTGCCTGATTACCCCGGATGTATTTGTTCCGTGGCTGGCAGGCGGAGCATTACTGCTGCTGGGCGCAGGTCTGTGGGGGCTATTCGCCCCCCCCGGCAAAACCTCCTGCGGGAAATTCATTGTCTGCGCGGTACACCGTCGTTGGGGGATTGTTTGGCGAAAAACGATCAGGAACAGATCAACAATATTTCACTCGGTATTATCGACCTGGTCTATCCCGCACACTGGCAGCCATACATTGCTCAGGATCTCGGTCAACAAACCGATATCGATATCTATCTCGACCGCCATGTAGTGCGTCAGGGACGATATCTTTCGCTGCATGATGAAGTAAAAACTTTCCGTTACAGCACTGGCTACGCAGTACGATTATCGCTGCGGGCTCGCTGCTGGTGCTGTTTATGCTGTTATTCTGGATCCCCGCTGGATATGCCGCTGAAATTCACTCTCATGGATGAAAGGCGCGCAGACCATTGAAGCCACCAGCGTAAAACAACTGGCTGACGCTGGCGTGCGGGTAGGCGATACATTGCGTATTAGCGGTACGGGAAATGTGTAATATTCGCACTTCCGGAACCTGGAGCGCGAAAAACCAATTCACCTTTTTACCGTTTGACTGCTCGCAGATCATCTGGAATGACGCCCGCTCATTACCATTACCAGAATCTGAACTGGTCAACAAAGCGACGGCATTGACTGAAGCAGTTAATCGCCAGCTGCACCCCCTAAACCGGAAGATGAATCTCGCGTCAGCGCCTTCATTACGTTCAGCAATTCAAAAAATCCGGCATGGTATTTGATGATTTTTTTTGGCGACATTGTACTGAAGACAGCAGATCTGTGTTCTGCCAAAGATGACTGTGTGCGACTGAAAAATGCGCTGGTCAATCTCGGCAACAGTAAAGAACTGGGACGCGCTGGTAAAAACGCGCCAACGCCGGGAAACTCGATGGCGTGAATGTGTTATTACGCCCGGTGAGTGCGGAATCACTGGATAACCTAGTGGCAACCTCCCACCGCGCCGTTTATCACGCATGAACGGCGCGAGCGGCACAATCACTAAACAGTCCGGCCCCCGGCGGATTCCTGATTGTCAGCGACGAAGGCAGCGATTTTGTTGATCAGCCCTGGCCTTCGGCATCACTTTACGACTACCCGCCGCAAGAACAGTGGAACGCTTTCCAGAAACTGGCACAAATGCTGATGCATACGCCGTTTAACGCCGAGGGTATCGTCACAAAAATCTTCACTGACGCCAATGGTACGCAGCATATAGGCCTTCATCCGATCCCGGATCGTTCCGGCCTGTGGCGCTATCTCAGCACCACGCTGCTGCTACTGACGATGCTGGGTAGCGCCATTTACAATGGCGTACAGGCCTGGCGGCGTTACCAGCGTCATCGCACTCGCATGATGAAGATTCAGGCCTATTATGAAAGCTGCCTGAACCCGCAACTGATCACCCCTTCAGAAAGCCTTATCGAATAACACGTTTGCGCGGCAGGTTATGCTACCCTGTCGCGCAAATTGCTTCACTCTGGAGATTTTCCTCATGCATATCAACATTGCCTGGCAGGACGTAGATACCGTTCTGCTGGATATGGGACGGCACGTTGCTCGACCTCGCCTTCGATAACTATTTCTGGCAAAAGCTGGTGCCTGAAACATGGGGCGCGAAAAACGGGGTTACGCCACAGGAAGCGATGGAATATATGCGCCAGCAATATCACGACGTACAGCATACGCTAAACTGGTACTGTCTTGATTACTGGAGTGAGCAACTGGGTCTGGATATCTGTGCGATGACCACCGAGATGGGACCGCGTGCCGTACTGCGTGAAGATACCATTCCGTTTCTTGAGGCACTGAAAGCCAGCGGTAAGCAGCGAATTTTGCTCACCAATGCGCATCCGCACAACCTCGGCGGTAAAACTTGAGCATACCGGTCTGGACGCACACCTTGATTTATTACTTTCCACCCACACATTTGGTTATCCGAAAGAGGATCAGCGGTTATGGCATGCGGTGGCCGAAGCTAGGGTCTGAAAGCTGAAAGAACGCTGTTTATTGATGACAGCGAAGCGATTCTCGATGCTGCCGCGCAATTTGGTATTCGTTACTGCCTCGGCGTGACTAATCCCTGACTCAGGGGTTGCCGAAACAGTATCAACGCCATCCGTCACTGAATGACTACCGCCGCCTCCGATCCCTCGCTAATGTGAAGGAGACGCCATGAAAGAAAAAAACCTGCTGTTGAGGTTCGACTGGATAAATGGCTATGGGCTGCCCGTTTTTATAAAACCCGCGCGCTGGCCCGTGAAATGATTGAAGGCGGTAAGGTGCATTACAACGGGCAGCGCAGCAAGCCGAGCAAAATCGTCGAAGCTGAATGCCACGCTCACTCTGCGCCAGGGAAATGACACGAACGCACGGTGATTGTAAAGGCGATTACTGAACAGCGTCGCCCCGCCAGCGAGGCAGCCTTGCTGTATGAAGAGACTGCGGAAAGTGTAGAGAAACGCGAAAAAATGGCGCTGGCACGTAAACTTAATGCCTTAACCATGCCGCACCCGGACCGACGCCCGGACAAAAAGAGCGCCGCGACCTGTTACGATTTAAACACGGCGACAGTGAATAACTGTTACCTGCAAGAGAGATGATTATGCCGCAACATGACCAATTACATCGCTATCTGTTTGAAAACTTTGCCGTGCGCGGCGAACTGGTAACCGTTTCGGAAACCCTGCAACAGATCCTTGAGAATCATGATTATCCGCAGCCCGTTAAAAACGTGCTGGCAGAACTGCTGGTTGCGACCAGCCTGTTAACCGCTACGCTGAAGTTTGATGGTGATATCACCGTACAGCTGCAAGGCGACGGTCCGATGAATCTGGCGGTTATTAACGGTAACAACAACCAGCAGGATGCGCGGTGTGGCGCGCGTGCAGGGCGAAATTCCAGAAAATGCCGACCTGAAAACGCTGGTCGGCAATGGTTACGTGGTGATCACCATTACCCCGAGCGAAGGTGAACGCTATCAGGGCGTGGTGGGTCGGGAAGGTGATACCCTGTCGGCCTGCCTGGAAGATTACTTTATGCGTTCTGAACAGCTGCCGACGCGCCTGTTTATTCGCACCGGCGACGTAGACGGCAAACCGGCTGCAGGCGGTATGTTGTTGCAGGTAATGCCTGCGCAAAATGCCCAGCAGGACGACTTCGACCACCTGGCGACGCTAACCGAAACCATCAAAACCGAAGAACTGCTGACCTTACCGGCAAACGAAGTGTTGTGGCGTTTGTATCACGAAGAAGAGGTGACGGTTTACGATCCGCAGGATGTGGAGTTCAAAATGCACCTGCTCGCGTGAACGTTGCGCCGATGCGCTGAAAACGCTGCCTGATGAAGAAGTCGATAGCATCCTCGGCGGAAGATGGCGAAATTGACATGCATTGTGATTACTGCGGTAACCACTATCTGTTCAATGCGATGGATATTGCTGAAATCCGCAACAACGCGTCTCCGGCAGATCCGCAAGTTCATTAATGAGTATGTCCGGCAGAGAGGGCTCTGCCGGATTTTACAACTAATACACCTGATGCGCTTTGTCACTCATTCAGATTCACATCCAGCCTTTCACCATCCACTACAAGATCGCGCCACGCTTTGGGCTTCGTTCCCAGTTTTCCATCCTTCGCAGCTGTGAGTAATTTTTCTTTCGTTATATCACGCGGAAGTAAACTCATCGTAAGCTCTTGCCATTCTTTCTTGTCAGGATCAAAAGCCATAGACAATGTATCTTTCATCATCAAAGGCAAAAGAGGATCCGCTCTGCCCTGCCATCACTATTCAGATCTTGCTCGACCAGTACGCAGGCGTCTTTTTTCAATACAGGTCATCACGTTATAGCGATCCTGGATTAAGGCCGACCAGAATGCCGCATCCGGTTTGCCAGAACCTGGTGCAATTAACACATTTTCGGCTAATGATTTTTCCGACACCACCTTCTGAAGACTTTGCTCCCCATCTAACGCCATCAGCAGATCCCACGCGCGTTTCGGGTCTTTCATAAACTCGGCATCGCTTTTCAGCGACTCAAGCGCCGCACGTCCATAGCGACCGCTCTGTTCGAGCATGTAGATAGTTACCTGGTCTGGCGTGTTTTTACCGCTCTGATAACGCGCCATATGACTGTTCACGCTAATGCGCATACTGTCCAGCACCGGCGAATTAAGAAGCACCAGTATCACCAACACCAATACCGAAACCGCAAGGTTCACTTTTTGCCCTGAAGAGCAAGGGGATTTTGCCCTTTACGCCATACGATACTGACAAAATACCCCAGCGACCATACCAGTAACACCAGCACCGCCAACGCGCCCTGCAAGCGGTCGACAGTCCAGCCGTACTGAGCGACCCGCAGCCATAACGCCCAGGCGGCGACGAACACATACAGCGGAGCAACCAGCAAAGCGGTTTTAATCAGGCAACGCAACGGCCCCGTCCAGGGAAGAGACGCTTTTTGCGGATCGCGGACAATAGCCATTAAGATCAATTGCAAAAAGGCCAGCGTCAACAGCAACCCGGCGGCGGAGATGTGGCGAGAAATCGCGCTCAGGCCCGTAAACGGCAGGGTGATGATAAACATCAGGGTTAGCAATGATACTAACGGCAGCAACCCCGTGGCGATTAACGTGAACAACTTTTGAATAGAGTCGATTAAACGTGACTGTGTTCGCGCGAGGATCACCGCCAGCGCGGTAACCAGACCTAACGTGAGATAAATAAACCAGTCGGTTGCAAAAAAGAGCGTTTTGAAAAACGTGATGCCAACAAGTTTAAACAACTCGCCCCACAGTAAAAGCACCAGCCACGTCAGGCCATTGGCGAGAAAAAAATCACCAGTAATATAAGTACGTTATGCCATACTGACTGGTAAAAATAGCGATAGCGGCTACTGTCATTGCGGATACGAAGGCTTTGTTGTATCCACGGTAGCAACAACATTGCCATCAGCAGCAGATAGCAGCCAAAAATCCCAAAGCGCCTTTTCAGCTCTCCGGGGTTCATGCCATCAGTTTGCCACTTCAACCAGCCGCTCATCCCCAGCGTGGCAATAAACACCAGCGCCAGCCATCCCCAAAAAGGCGCTTCTGTTTAAAAAGAGATCACGGAGAAGAGTAAAACGGATGAAAACGCAACGGTCGCAGGCACGCCATAAACAATCCAACTGTGATTTTTTCCGGCAAGCCAGGCGATCAGCAGATAGCAAAACCAGCCCCCTGAAGTAATCCGGTAGCAATCATCCCCCAGCGTGTTGCGGGTGAAAGTTCAACGTTATCCATGTTGGTTATCCAGAATCAAAAGGTGGGTTAATTATCGCATCCGGGCAGTAGTATTTTTGCTTTTTTCAGAAAATAATCAAAAAAGTTAGCGTGGTGAATCGATACTTTACCGGTTGAATTTTGCATCAATTTCATTCAGTAATGCGATTCCACTCACAATATTCCCGCCATATAAACCAAGATTTAACCTTTTGAGAACATTTTTCCACACCTAAAATGCTATTTCTGCGATAATAGCAACCGTTTCGTGACAGGAATCACGGAGTTTTTTGTCAAATATGAATTTCTCCAGATACGTAAATCTATGAGCCTTGTCGCGGTTAACACCCCCAAAAAGACTCTTTTTACTATTCAGGCAATACATATTGGCTAAGGAGCAGTAAATGCGCGTTAACAATGGTTTGACCCCGCAAGAACTCGAGGCTTAAGTGGTATCAGTGACGTACATGATATCGTTTACAACCCAAGCTACGACCTGCTGTATCAGGAAGAGCTCGATCCGAGCCCTGACAGGTTATGAGCGCGGGGTGTTAACTAATCTGGGTGCCGTTGCCGTCGATACCGGGATCTTCACCGGTCGTTCACCAAAAGATAAGTATATCGTCCGTGACGATACCACTCGCGATACTTTCTGGTGGGCAGACAAAGGCAAAGGTAAGAACGATAACAAACCTCTCTCTCAGGAAACCTGGCAACATCTGAAAGGCCTGGTGACCAAACAGCTTTCCGGCAAACGTCTGTTCGTTGTCGACGCCTTCTGTGGTGCGAACCCGGATACTCGTCTCTCCGTCCGTTTCATCACCGAAGTGGCCTGGCAGGCGCATTTTGTCAAAAACATGTTTATTCGCCCGAGCGATGAAGAGCTGGCAGGTTTCAAACCAGACTTTATCGTTATGAACGGCGCGAAGTGCACTAACCCGCAATGGAAAGAGAACAGGGTCTGAATTCCGAAAACTTCGTGGCTTTTAACCTGACCGAGCGCATGCAGCTGATTGGCGGCACCTGGTACGGCGGCGAAATGAAGAAAGGGATGTTCTCGATGATGAACTACCTGCTGCCGCTGAAAGGTATCGCTTTCTATGCACTGCTCCGCCAACGTTGGTGAGAAAGGCGATGTTGCGGTGTTCTTCGGCCTTTCCGGCACCGGTAAAACCACCCTTTCCACCGACCCGAAACGTCGCCTGATTGGCGATGACGAACACGGCTGGGACGATGACGGCGTGTTTAACTTCGAAGGCGGCTGCTACGCAAAAACTATCAAGCTGTCGAAAGAAGCGGAACCTGAAATCTACAACGCTATCCGTCGCGATGCGCTGCTGGAAAACGTCACCGTGCGTGAAGATGGCACTATCGACTTTGATGATGGTTCAAAAAACCGAGAACACCCGCGTTTCTTATCCGATTCTATCACATCGATAACATCGTTAAGCCGGTTTCAAAGCGGGTCACGCAACGAAAGTTATCTTCCTGACCGCAGACGCCTTTGGTGTGCTGCCGCCGGTTTCTCGTCTGACTGCCGATCAAACCCAGTACCACTTCCTCTCTGGCTTCACCGCCAAACTGGCCGGTACTGAGCGTGGCATCACCGAACCGACGCCAACCTTCTCCGCTTGCTTCGGCGCGGCATTCCTGTCGCTGCACCCCGACTCAGTACGCAGAAGTGCTGGTGAAACGTATGCAGGCGGCGGGCGCGCAGGCTTATCTGGTTAACACTGGCTGGAACGGCACTGGCAAACGTATCTCGATTAAAGATACCCGCGCCATTATCGACGCTATCCTCAACGGTTCGCTGGACAACGCAGAAACTTTCACTCTGCCGATGTTTAACCTGGCGATCCCGACCGAGCTGCCGGGTGTTGACACTAAGATCCTCGATCCGCGTAACACCTACGCTTCTCCGGAGCAGTGGCAGGAAAAAAGCCGAAACCCTTGCGAAACTGTTTATCGACAACTTCGATAAATACACCGACACCCCTGCGGGTGCCGCGCTGGTAGCGGCTGGTCCGAAACTGTAATGATTTGAAGCTGGAGAATATCTATCCAGTATCTTATAGAAAGCAAAAAACGGAGAGGCACCTTCGCCTCCCGTTTATTTACCCTTCTTTTGTCGTGCCCTGCGCCCGCGTTACCGGCACAGGCAGCCAGGCGCGAATGGAAAGCCCGCCCCGCTCGCTGGTGCCAAGCTCCAGCATCCCGTTATGGTTATCCACGATACGCTGCACAATCGCCAGCCCTAATCCCGTGCCGCTAATGGTGGTGCACTGTCGCCGCGAACAAACGGCTGGAAAAGGTGCTTACGTTGTTCCGGCGCAATTCCCGGACCGTCATCTTCCACCTGGAACCAGGCGCGATTCGGCTCCGTCCCGCTGCTGACTTTGATCCAGCCATTGCCGTAACGGGCGGCGTTGACCACCATATTCGCCACCGCGCGTTTGATCGACAGCGGGTGCATTTTTCACTTCAATGCTGCCGGGGTAAAGCGCGGTTTCAATTTCCCGCTCATAGCCACTTTCGGCAGCAATAACCTCACCGAGTACTGCGTTGAGATCCGCCATTTCCATCGGCATCTCCTGTCCGGTGCGCAGGTAGTCGATAAACTGCTCAATGATGGCATTGCACTCCTCGATATCTTTATTGATCGATTCTGCCAGGTAGCCATCCTGCTCGCTCATCATCTCGGTCGCCAGGCGAATACGCGTCAGCGGTGTACGCAAGTCGTGACTTACCCCCGCCATCAGCAGCGTGCGGTCATCCGCCAGTTGCTTAACACCAGCCGCCATATGGTTAAAGGCGCGGGTAACGGAACGCACCTCCGAAGCGCCATATTCACGCAGCGGCGGCGGAATAATCCCTTTACCGACCTGCAAAGCAGCATGTTCGAGATCGACCAACGGTCGGTTCTGGATACGAATAAACAGCCACGCCCCGCCTATCGCCAATAGCATAATCGCCAACGTATAGCGGAACAGCGGAGAGAAATCGCCCTGATGAATTTCGGTCAGCGGCACGCGTACCCAGATATTGGGCGACAGCCAGGTTTTCAGCCAGACGACAGGCGAACTTTTGTTGACCTCAACGCGCACTTCCGTCGGGCCGCCCAGTTGCTGCGCCATCTGATGGCTTAAGAATTCATAGTGTTGCGCCCAACGCAGACCTGCCTCTTCGGCAGCCTCGTTGGAGTAGAGAGAGATCCCCAGCTCACGGTAGATCTCCCGACGGAAAGCGGGAGGCACAACCAACTGCGTGCCGTCCTCCAGTTGCAGTTTGTCGGTCATCAACATACGCACTTCGTACGCGAGGACTTTATTAAACTGCTGGAGGCTCGGCAAAATCGCGAAGTTCAGCACCACCAGATAAGTCGTCACCAAAGGGCTGGCGAACAGCAAAGGTGACGATGAGCAATAACGTACGGGCAAATGAACTTCGTGGCGAGAAGCGCAATCGCCTCATGCTTTAGAGCCGTCCGGTACAAAGACGTAGCCCAGGCCCCAAACGGTCTGAATGTAACGCGGATGCGCTGGATCTTCTTCCACCATGCGGCGCAGACGCGAAATCTGCACGTCGATGGAGCGTTCCATTGCGGAATATTCACGACCACGGGCAAGGTTCATCAGCTTATCGCGGGAGAGCGGCTCACGCGGATGGCTGACCAGTGCCTTCAGTACCGCAAACTCACCGCTGGTGAGCGGCATCGGCTCGTCTTCGCGGAACATTTCGCGCGTACCGAGGTTAAGTTTGAACTTACCGAAAAGCAATTACCGCCTCTTCCTGTGACGGTGCGCCTGGTAGCTCGTTCGCCTGACGACGCAGCACCGCACGGATACGGGCCAGCAGTTCACGCGGGTTGAACGGTTTTGGAATGTAATCGTCAGCGCCAATCTCCAGGCCAACGATACGGTCCACTTCTTCCCCTTTCGCCGTCACCATAATGATCGGCATCGGGTTGCTCTGACTACGAAGACGTCGGCAAATCGACAAGCCATCTTCACCAGGTAACATCAAATCCAGTACCATAAGATGGAAAGATTCACGAGTCAGCAGGCGATCCATCTGTTCTGCATTAGCGACGCTTCGAACCTGGAAGCCTTTGTTCGGTGAGATAACGCTCCAGCAGCGCGCGCAGGCGCATGTCGTCATCGACCACCAGAATCTTGTAGTTTCTCTTGCATTGTTTGTACTCCCAAAGGTTCGCAACAATTTGTAAGCGTGTATTCTTAAAAAGCTCACGTTCGTCACCAGCTAAATCTGGTATGAATTTCAGCCTAAATTGTTACAAAAAGCATATTAAACAGCAGCTTAAGTATACAATTTATTCGGCGAAACATTATTGATTCTGTTGATATGATCACGTTATACCCAATGTGCGCATTATCAAACAGACAAAGGGAATCAACGAGATGAAAACGCCCCTGGTTACCCGGGAAGGGTATGAAAAACTCAAACAAGAGCTTAATTATCTCTGGCGTGAAGAACGCCCGGAAGTCACAAAAAGGTGACCTGGGCCGCAAGTTCTGGGCGTGACCGCAGCGAAAAATGCTGACTATCAGTATAATAAAAAGCGTCTGCGGAAATCGACCGTCGCGTGCGCTATCTCACTAAATGCCTGGAAAATCTCAAAATCGTCGATTACTCCCGCAGCAGGAAGGCAAAGTCTTCTTTGGCGCGTGGGTGGAGATTGAAAACGATGATGGAGTTACTCACCGTTTCCGTATAGTCGGTTACGATGAAATTTTTTGGCCGTAAAGATTACATCTCTATCGATTCCCCGATGGCCCGCGCATTGCTGAAAAAAGAGAGTGGGCGATTTGGCGGTGGTGAATACCCCTGCCGGGGAAGCGAGCTGGTATGTTAATGCTATCGAGTACGTGAAACCGTAAGGAAGAGTCTTAACCTTCCTGCCGATGGCTGGCATTTTTGCCAGCCAGTCCGTATAACTATCCCCCTGATTTTTGATCCGAAAAGATGAACTCAAACCATGATGAATGATTCGTTCTGCCGCATTATTGCGGGTGAAATTCAGGCGCGCCCGGAACAGGTTGACGCTGCCGTTCGCCTGCTTGACGAAGGGAATACCGTGCCGTTTATCGCACGTTATCGTAAGGAAATCACCGGCGGTCTGGATGACACGCAGCTGCGTAATCTGGAAACGCGTCTGAGCTATCTGCGCGAGCTGGAAGAGAGAGACGTCAGGCGATCCTCAAGTCCATTTCCGAGCAAGGCAAACTCACCGATGATCTGGCGAATGCCATCAACGCCACCCTAAAAAACCGAACTCGAAGACCTCTACCTGCCCTACAAACCTAAACGCCGCACCCGCGGGCAAATCGCCATTGAAGCAGGGCTTGAGCCAGCCGTTGGCTGACCTGCTGTGGAGCGATCCGTCACACACGCCAGTCGCCGCTGCGCAATATATTGATGCCGATAAAGGCGTGGCAGATACCAAAGCCGCGCTGGACGGCGCGCGCTATATCCTGATGGAACGATTTGCCGAAGATGCCGCGCTGCTGGCGAAAGTGCGTGATTATCTGTGGAAGAACGCGCATTTGGTTTCTACGGTGGTGAGCGGTAAAGAAGAGGAAGGGGCGAAATTCCGCGACTATTTCGATCATCACGAACCGTTGTCCACGGTGCCTTCTCACCGCGCGCTGGCGATGTTCCGTGGGCGTAACGAAGGCGTACTTCAGCTTTCGCTGAATGCCGATCCACAGTTCGATGAGCCGCCGAAAGAGAGCTATTGCGAGCAAATCATCATGGATCACCTTGGCCTGCGCCTGAACAATGCCCCGGCGGATAGCTGGCGCAAAGGCGTGGTGAGCTGGACGTGCGCATCAAGGTGCTGATGCATCTGGAAACCGAACTGATGGGCACCGTGCGCGAACGTGCGGAAGATGAAGCAATCAACGTCTTTGCCCGTAACCTGCACGATCTGCTGATGGCGGCCCCTGCCGGACTGCGTGCAACGATGGGCCTCGATCCGGGTCTGCGTACTGGGGTAAAAGTGGCGGTGGTCGATGCCACTGGCAAACTGGTAGCGACCGATACCATTTACCCGCACACCGGACAAGCCGCAAAAGCAGCGATGACTGTTGCTGCGCTGTGTGAAAAGCATAACGTTGAACTGGTGGCGATCGGCAACGGTACAGCTTCCCGCGAAACCGAACGTTTCTATCTCGACGTGCAGAAGCAGTTCCCGAAAGTGACCGCACAGAAAGTGATCGTCAGCGAAGCTGGCGCGTCGGTTTACTCGGCTTCCGAGCTGGCAGCGCAGGAGTTCCCGGATCTCGACGTTTCGCTGCGTGGCGCGGTTTCTATCGCCCGCCGTTTGCAGGATCCGCTGGCGGAGCTGGTGAAAATCGATCCGAAATCTATCGGCGTAGGTCAGTATCAGCATGACGTTAGCCAGACGCAACTGGCCCGCAAACTGGACGCAGTAGTAGAAGACTGCGTAAAACGCCGTTGGCGTCGATCTCAACACTGCTTCTGTTCCGCTGTTGACCCGCGTCGCCGGCCTGACGCGCATGATGGCGCAGAACATCGTCGCCTGGCGCGACGAGAATGGTCAGTTCCAGAACCGCCAGCAGCTGCTGAAAGTGAGCCGTCTGGGGCCGAAAGCCTTTCGAGCAGTGCGCGGGCTTCCTGCGCATTAACCACGGTGATAACCCGCTGGACGCCTCTACCGTTCACCCGGAAGCCTATCCGGTGGTGGAACGCATTCTGGCAGCAACACAGCAGGCACTGAAAGATCTGATGGGTAACAGCAGCGAACTGCGTAACCTGAAAGCGTCTGACTTTACTGATGAAAAATTCGGTGTGCCGACAGTAACTGACATCATCAAAGAGCTGGAAAAACCGGGTCGCGATCCGCGTCCGGAATTTAAAACCGCTCAGTTTGCCGATGGCGTCGAGACAATGAACGACCTGCAACCGGGTATGATCCTCGAAGGCGCTGTCACCAACGTCACCAACTTTGGCGCGTTTGTCGATATCGGCGTGCATCAGGACGGCCTGGTTCACATCTCTTCATTGTCGAACAAGTTTGTGGAAGATCCGCATACCGTGGTGAAAGCGGGCGACATTGTGAAGGTGAAAGTGCTGGAAGTGGATCTTCAGCGTAAACGTATCGCCCTGACTATGCGTCTGGACGAGCAGCCTGGCGAAACCAACTCTCGTCGCGGCGGCGGTAACGATCGCCCGCAAAACAACCGCCCGGCAGCCAAACCACGCGGTCGTGAAGCGCAGCCTGCCGGTAACAGCGCGATGATGGACGCGCTGGCGGCAGCGATGGGTAAAAAACGTTAAACGCCCGGACTGGCCCCTAAACCTGCGCGATAAGGCGTTCACGCCGCATCTGGCAACGAACGCCTTGCCTGGACATAAAAGTGCCGGAGAATATCTCCGGCATATTTATTCCACAGCCAAACTCACAATATATTCCGTTAATATTTATCACTTCATTAACAACTGAAACCTTAATTAAACATTAGCCAGTCCTGGTAATTCGCTATTCGAATTATATTTTCGCTGCGATATAACCTTGAGCCACATCAACATTGAGTCAGATTATTATTCAAACCAACATTCGCACACATTTTAAGTATTGCTGATAGAAACCATTCTCATTATCATTGTACTGTTGATTATTTAATCTCTCCTTCGTTGGCAAATCATCTGGTCTCATGTCGCTGTCAAACGCCCCATGAGGTAGTTATCCAGTTAATGAGAAACAAGTAGGCACCTATGCAATACACTCCAGATACTGCGTGGAAAATCACTGGCTTTTCCCGTGAAATCAGCCCGGCATATCGCCAAAAACTGCTTTCTCTTGGCATGTTACCTGGCTCCTCTTTTAATGTGGTGCGCGTCGCTCCACTCGGCGACCCCATCCATATCGAAACCCGTCGTGTGAGCCTGGTATTACGCAAAAAAGATCTGGCCTTATTAGAAGTGGAAGCGGTTTCCTGTTAATACGGTGATAACAACAATGAAAAAATTAACCATAGGCTTAATTGGTAATCCAAATTCTGGCAAGACAACCTTATTTAACCAGCTCACTGGCGCACGTCAGCGTGTAGGTAACTGGGCTGGCGTTACCGTCGAACGTAAAGAAGGGCAATTCTCCACCACCGATCATCAGGTCACGCTGGTGGACCTGCCAGGCACCTATTCTCTGACCACCATCTCATCGCAGACCTCGCTCGATGAGCAAATCGCCTGTCACTACATTTTGAGTGGCGACGCCGACCTGCTGATTAACGTGGTGGATGCGTCTAACCTTGAGCGTAACCTGTACCTGACGCTACAACTGCTGGAACTCGGCATTCCCTGCATCGTGGCACTGAACATGCTCGACATTGCCGAGAAGCAAAATATTCGTATTGAAATTGATGCTCTGTCGGCGCGTCTGGGCTGCCCGGTGATCCCGCTGGTTTCAACCCGTGGTCGCGGTATTGAAGCGCTCAAGCTGGCGATTGATCGCTATAAAGCTAACGAGAATGTGGAACTGGTGCATTACGCACAGCCGCTACTCAACGAAGCAGATTCACTGGCAAAAGTGATGCCTTCCGACATCCCGCTGAAACAACGTCGCTGGCTGGGCCTGCAAATGCTGGAAGGCGATATCTACAGCCGCGCCTACGCCGGTGAAGCGTCGCAGCATCTTGATGCCGCCCTCGCCCGTCTGCGTAATGAGATGGACGATCCGGCGCTGCACATTGCCGATGCGCGTTACCAGTGCATTGCTGCCATCTGTGATGTGGTAAGCAACACCCTGACGGCAGAACCCAGCCGTTTCACCACTGCGGTAGATAAAATCGTGCTCAACCGTTTCCTCGGTCTGCCGATTTTCCTCTTTGTGATGTACCTGATGTTCCTGCTGGCTATCAACATCGGCGGGGCGTTACAGCCGCTGTTTGACGTCGGCTCCGTGGCGCTATTTGTGCATGGTATTCAATGGATTGGCTACACGCTCCACTTCCCGGACTGGCTGACTATCTTCCTCGCCCAGGGCCTGGGTGGCGGTATTAACACCGTGCTGCCACTGGTGCCGCAGATCGGCATGATGTACCTGTTCCTCTCCTTCCTTGAGGACTCCGGCTATATGGCGCGTGCGGCGTTTGTGATGGACCGCCTGATGCAGGCGCTGGGCTTGCCGGGGAAATCCTTTGTGCCGCTGATCGTCGGTTTCGGTTGTAACGTACCGTCGGTAATGGGTGCACGTACGCTTGATGCACCGCGTGAACGTCTGATGACCATCATGATGGCACCGTTTATGTCCTGCGGCGCGCGTCTGGCTATCTTCGCAGTATTCGCGGCTGCCTTCTTCGGGCAGAACGGTGCGCTGGCGGTCTTCTTCCGGCTCGGTATCGTGATGGCGGTGCTGACTGGCCTGATGCTCAAGTCACACCATCATGCGCGGTGAAGCGACGCCGTTTGTCATGGAGCTGCCGGTCTACCATGTACCACACGTTAAAAAGCCTGATTATCCAGACCGCAGCGTCTGAAAGGCTTCGTTCTGCGTGCTGGTAAAGTGATTATCATCGTCAGCATTTTCCTGAGCGCTTTCAACAGCTTCTCGTTGAGCGGGAAAATCGTCGATAACATCAACGACTCGGCGCTGGCTTCCGTCAGCCGGGTGATCACCCCCGGTCTTCAAGCCGATTGGCGTGCATGAAGATAACTGGCAGGCAACAGTTGGCCTGTTTTACGGGTGCAATGGCGAAAGAAGTGGTGGTGGGTACGCTTCAACACCCTACACCGCAGAAAAATATTCAGGACGAAGAGTTCAATCCGGCGGAATTTAACCTCGGTGAAGAGTTGTTCAGCGCGGTAGATGAAAACCTGGCAGAGCCTTCCGAAAGACACCTTCAGCCTTAGCGTACTGATGAACCCCATTGAAGCTAGCAAAGGCGACGGCGAAATGGGTACCGGGGCGATGGGCGTGATGGATCAGAAATTCGGTAGCGCAGCTGCCGCATACAGCTACCTGATTTTCGTCCTGCTGTATGTACCATGTATTCGGTGATGGGAGCCATCGCCCGTGAATCAAGCCGTGGCTGGATGGGCTTCTCCATCCTGTGGGGGGCCTGAATATCGCTACTCACTGGCAACATTGTTCTATCAAGTCGCCAGCTACAGTCAGCACCCAACTTACAGCCTGGTGTGCATTCTGGCGGTTATCCTGTTTAACATCGTGGTTATCGGTCTGCTGCGCCGCGCGCGTAGCCGGGTGGATATCGAACTGCTGGCAACCCGCAAGTCGGTAAGTAGTTGCTGCGCAGCCAGCACCACCGGTGATTGCCATTAATGGCTTCACTTATTCAGGTACGTGATTTGCTGGCGTTACGGGGCCGTATGGAAGCGGCCCAGATAAGCCAGACATTGAACACTCCGCAGCCAATGATTAACGCCATGCTGCAACAGCTGGAAAGCATGGGCAAAGACCGTGCGGATTCAGGAAGAACCTGACGGCTGCCTCTCTGGCAGTTGTAAAGCGCCCGGAAGGCAAAGCCTGTCTGCGCGAGTGGTGGGCGCTGCGTTAACCATACTCCATCGCCTGTTTTTGAAAAGCCCGGTATGCGTTTGCATCCGGGTTTTTGCGATGCGGGCTTTCCATAAAATGCAATTTTGCAGCGCGACGTAAGTTCCTCTGAAAGCGTCTCGCAGGGATGAAAAACTGGCTAATGCACAGGTGTGGAGTGGCGCGTAGAGTCGCGGCATTCAAAACAACAGGTGAAGGAACGCCATGAGCAAAAAAGCAGAGTTCCACCCCACAGGATGCGCTGTTCAAACTCTTTTTACGCCAACCGGAGACGGCACGCGATTTTCTTGCGTTTCATTTACCGGCACCCATTCACGCGCTCTGTGATATGAAAACCCTCAAGCTGGAGTCGAGCAGCTTTATTGATGACGATCTGCGTGAAAGCTATTCGTTCGACGTGCTGTGGTCGGTGAAAACGGAACAAGGACCAGGATACATCTATTGTCTGATTGAACATCAGCATCTTCAAACAAACGATCGCATTTCGCATGATGCGTTACGCTATTGCCGCAATGCAAAAATCACCTGATGCCGGATACAAACGTTGCCGATGGTGGTGCCATTGTTGTTTTTACCACGGTATTGAAAGCCCCTATCCCTATTCGCTGTGTTGGCTGGATTGTTTCGCCGATCCCAAACTGGCAAGGCAATCTTTATGCCTCCGCATTTCCGCTGATTGATGTCACCGTCATGCCTGATGATGAAATCATGCAGCACCGACGTATGGCGCTGCTGGAGTTAATTCAAAAACATATTCGTCAACGCGATCTGATGGGGCTGGTAGAACAAATGGCCTGCTTATTAAGTAGTGGATACGCTAATGACAGACAAATCAAAGGGCTGTTTAATTACATCTTGCAAACCGGCGATGCGGTACGTTTTTAACGATTTTATCGACGGCGTTGCCGAACGCGTGTTCACCGAAACACAAGGAGAGTTTAATGACTATTGCGGAAAGATTGCGGCAGGAGGGGGAACAATCCAAAGCCTTGCATATAGCCAAAATAATGCTTGAATCCGGAGTCCCTCTTGCAGACATCATGCGCTTTACCGGGCTGTCAGAAGAAGAGTTGGCTGCGGCGAGTCAGTAAAGTTCTGTCTCGCCATTCAAAAGTGCCTACACCCTCTGCTTCAACGCCACCAGCAGGTGACAAAACTCGACCGGATGCGAAATAAACGGCGCATGGGCCGCTTTGGCGAAGATATACGACTCGCTGTGCGGCCAGAGTTTATCCAGCATCGGCACCACTTTTCGCGGCACCAGACCATCGAGATAGCCATACAGTCGCAAAAACGGCATGGGTACGTTTTGCAGCGGCTGGCGGAGATCGACCGTTTCAAATTTCAGCCCACCATTGAGCACGTCAACCTCCGGCATCGGTAACGCCAGAACGGTTTTCTTCAACGCCCGCGCATCCTGACGCGCCGTTTCAGTACCCATGGTTTGTAACGCAAGGAACCGTTCCACCGTACGCTGAAAATCATCACTGAGTTGCTGCTGAAATCCCGCCAGCACGTCCGGTTTTATCCCCGGCCACTCGTCACGAGCACTAAAACAAGGTGACGACGCCACGGTGACCAGCGCCTGAACACGCTCGGGATGGGTTAACGCAATCTGGCTTGCCACCAGCCCGCCCAGACTCCAGCCTAACCAAATGGCTTTATCAGGTGCCTGTCGCAGCACGGCTTCGGCCATCTCCGCAAGTGACATCGCACCAAATCCCCGGCTACGCCCGAAGCCGGGCAGGTCAACAAGGTGCAGCGTAAAATGAGCTCAGTTCTCTCGTCAATGCAACGCCACACTTCAGCATTCAGTCCCCCATCCGTGCAGCAGCACAAGATGAACATTCCCTGACCTTTGGTCTGCCACCAGATGTTATTCATCCGCTATTGTTATCTTTTGACTTACAAGGATGAACATATGCTAACAGTACCGGGATTATGCTGGCTATGCCGAATGCCGCTGGCTTTAGGTCATTGGGGGATTTGTTCGGTCTGCTCACGCGCCGCCCGTACAGATAAAAAACGTTATGCCCACAATGTGGGATTACCCGCCACACACTCCCATCTTCCCTGCGGTCGCTGCCTGCAAAACCGCCTCCCTGGCAAAGACTGGTCACGGTTGCCGACTATGCGCCGCCGTTAAGTCTGCTCATCCACCAGCTTAAGTTTTCCCGCCGCAGCGAAATCGCCAGCGCCCTGTCACGTCTGTTACTATTGGAAGTCTTACACGCTCGTCGCACCACCGGGTTGCAATTGCCGGATCGCATCATCAGCGTTCCGTTATGGCAGCGGCGTCACTGGCGTCGGGGATTTAATCAGAGCGATTTGCTGTGTCAGCCGTTATCACGCTGGTTGCACTGCCGATGGGATAGCGAAGCCGTCACACGAACACGGGCCACTGCGACCCAGCATTTTCTCAGTGCCCGGCTGCGCAAGCGCAACCTGAAAAATGCCTTTCGTCTTGAATTGCCCGTACAAGGTCGCCATATGGTGATTGTGGATGATGTCGTTACCACCGGAAGTACCGTCGCAGAGATTGCGCAGTTGCTTTTTACGCAATGGTGCGGCGACTGTCCGGTCTGGTGCCTTTGTCGAACCTTGTAGAGCCTCGATGATGGGCGTATTATAACCAACTAAAATAGTCAACTATTAGGCCATTACTATGATCCGTATTTCCGATGCTGCACAAGCGCACTTTGCCAAACTGCTGGCAAACCAGGAAGAAGGGACACAAATCCGCGTATTTGTGATTAACCCTGGCACGCCTAACGCTGAATGTGGTGTTTCTTATTGTCCGCCGGATGCCGTGGAAGCCACCGACACCGCCCTGAAATTTGACCTGCTGACCGCGTATGTTGATGAGTTAAGCGCACCATACCTGGAAGATGCAGAGATCGATTTTGTTACCGACCAGTTGGGTTCTCAGCTAACACTGAAAGCGCCTAACGCCAAATGCGTAAAGTGGCAGACGATGCACCACTGATGGAGCGCGTGGAGTATATGCTGCAGTCGCAGATCAACCCACAGCTTGCTGGTCACGGTGGCCGCGTTTCACTGATGGAAATCACCGAAGACGGTTACGCCATTCTGCAATTTGGCGGCGGCTGTAACGGTTGTTCCATGGTCGATGTGACGCTGAAAGAAGGGATCGAGAAGCAGCTGCTAAACGAATTCCCGGAGCTGAAAGGTGTGCGCGATCTCACCGAACACCAGCGCGCGAACACTCCTACTACTAAGTTATCCCCTCTTTTGTAGATTGCCCGATGCGACGCTAAAGCGTCATTTCGGGCCTACGTTGAACATGTGCCAGACGTTGGCGCAGCATTGCTTTGGCAAATCCCTCCCTTCGTTTCCCCCCCGCGATAATATGACCAACCTCTCATAATTTAAATTTACTACCCCGCTCTGGTGATTCTCAAACGCCAGATGTTACCCGTATCATTCACATGGGTACCAAACATACTCCCTGACATCTGACTACAATAATTAGTTTTAGTGGGTATCAGTCGTGGTGCCGCAATATCTCTGTTCCCGATTGGGATAATTAGAGTTTGTCGTCAGAAAATTGACGTTACCCATAACAAATGAAAGGCCGTAAATCATGCCATTAGTCATTGTTGCTATCGGTGTAATCTTTGTTGTTGCTCCTGGATGATCCGCTTCAAAATGAACGGCTTCATCGCTTCGTCCTCGTGGCGCTTGCTGTTGGATTAATGCAAGGCGAATGCCGCTGGATAAGTTATTGGCTCCATCAAAGCCGGTGTCGGCGGGACGCTCGGTAGCCTTGCCCTGATCATGGGTTTTGGCGCAATGCTGGGCAAAAATGCTGGCAGACTGCGGTGGCGCACAACGTATCGCCACCACGCTGATTGCCAAATTTGGTAAAAACACATCCAGTGGGCGTGGTACTGACCGGTTTTACCGTTGGTTTTTGCCCTGTTCTATGAAGTGGGCTTTGTGCTGATGCTGCCGCTGGTGTTTACCATCGCGGCTTCCGCAATATTCCACTGCTGTATGTTGGTGTACCAATGGCAGCTGCACTGTCTGTGACCCACGGCTTCCCTGCCACCGCATCCGCCGACTGCGTTGCCACCATTTTCAATGCCGATATGGGAAACCCTGCTGTACGTACTATTCTGGCAATCCGACCGTGATTCTCGCCGGTCCGGTTTACGCTCGTGTTGAAAGGTATCGATAAGCCAATTCCGGAAGGTCTCTACAGCGCGAAAACCTTCAGCGAAGAAGAGATGCCGAGCTTTGGCGTCAGCGTCTGGACCTCTCTGGTGCCGGTAGTACTGATGGCGTGCGTGCGATTGCCGAAATGCGATCCTGCCGAAAGGTCACGTTTCCTGCCGGTAGCGGAGTTCCTCGGTGACCCGGTAATGGCAACGCTGATTGCCGTGCTGATTGCGATGTTCACCTTTGGTCTAAACCGTGGTCGTTCAATGGATCAGAGATTAACGACACGCTGGTTTCTTCCATCAAAAATCATTGCGATGATGCTGTTGATCATCGGTGGTGGCGGTGCGTTCAAGCAGGTGCTGGTAGACAGCGGCGTGGACAAATACATTGCTTCCATGATGCACGAAACCAACATTTCTCCGCTGCTGATGGCCTGGTCGATTGCTGCCGTACTGCGTATCGCGCTGGGTTCCGCAACCGTTGCGGCAATCACTGCGGGTGGTATCGCGGCACCGCTGATTGCAACGACGGGTGTTAGCCCGGAGCTGATGGTTATTGCGGTGGGTTCCGGTAGTGTGATTTTCTCTCATGTGAACGATCCGGGCTTCTGGCTGTTCAAAGAGTACTTTAACCTGACTATCGGCGAGACCATCAAATCCTGGTCGATGCTGGAAACCATTATCTCGGTGTGCGGTCTGGTAGGCTGTCTGCTGCTGAATATGGTGATTTGATAACACTGACTGCCGGATGCATCGCATCCGGCATCAACCGCACTCTACTTCTTCTTCGCTGCAGCTCTGCGCCGTCTGTCCAAATCCTTCAGCAACTTGTTCACGCCATCATCGGCAAACATCGTCTCAAGCGTTGCGGAAAAGCTTGCGTCGCCAGTTTTTATACTGGTAACTGGTGCCAGGAATATTCACCGGTTTCGGCCATATCCAGCCAGTCTTCCGGCTGTAGTCCTAACAGAGCACTGTTACTGTCGGCAATGTAGCGCTGCAAAACCTCGATTAAGCGTCGGCGTCATCGACATCAACGATGCCTTATGCCCGGCACGTTTTGGCGAGACAACCATATTTATGCAGTGCATGCAGCAGCCCTTTGCTTCGCCAGTTCGCGATCCTGATACAGACTTCGCGCAGTACCACTTCATCCGGATACAGCCCCAGGGTTTTGCCCAGAGTTAGATCCCCGCTCTCCCAGTAGCCGCGTAGCGTAGGCAGGCTCATGTGTCGCCGCAACCGCCATCGACTGCTCGGATACGCTTTCGGTGCACGGAACGTCTTCTCGTGGTCGTTTTCGAAATAGAGCACTTTGTGGAGTACACACCGCTGCTGCGCAGCTTTACCGACAATCTCTACCGGTACGGTACCGAGATCTTCACCAATCACCATACAGCGATGACGTTTACTTTCGAGTGCCAGAATCGAGCAGATCATCCACCGGATAGTGAACATACGCGCCCTGATCCGCCGTCTCGCCATACGGTATCCACCACAAACGCAGCATCGACATCACATGGTCAATTCGTAATGCGCCGCAGTTTTGCATATTGGCACGCAACAGCTCGATAAACGGTTCATAGGCACGCGCGGTGATGATATGCGGGTCCATTGGCGGTAATCCCCAGTTCTGCCCCAACGGGCCGAGGATATCCGGCGGCGCGCCAACCGACGCTTTCAGGCAATAGTTCACGGTCACACCGGTTTCCGCCCCACCTTCCGCTACGCCAACCGCCAGATCACGATACAAGCCAATCGGCATTTCATAAGCCCTGGCTTATCTCCCAGCAGGCGGCAAACTGGCTGTAAGCCTGCCACTGCAACCAGAGATAAAAATCAACGTCATCGCGATGTTCTTCGCAGAACTGACGCACTTCTGGTGAATCCACGTTCTGATACATCTCTGGCCATGCAGGCCAGCCCCAGCGCATTTCGTCCTCTTTCACTTGCTGGGCATGTAGCGCATCAAAGGCTGCCTGCCAGAACAGGCTGTCGCCTTGATCTGCAACAAACTGGCGAAACGCGGCCATCTGCTCATCATCACGTTGCGCGAAACCTTTCCACGCCATTCGTAATGCTGTCATTTTAGGGCGGTAACCGTGGAATAATCGACCCAGTCGGCATCCCGCGCCTGTTGCAGCGTCTGTTGCGTGGTCGGCAACTGCCACCAGGCCTGAGCCTCTTCGCTAAGATGGAAATCTTCAACGGCGTTAACGTCGATATAAATCACATTCAGCCAACGGCGAGAAGACGGGCTGTATGGGGCTGGCGCTCTCCGGATTTGCCGGATAGAGCGCATGAATCGGGTTCAGGCCGATGAACGACCCGCCACGTTTTGCCACATCCACCAGCATCGCTTTGAGATCGCCAAAAATCCCCAATACCCCAGTTTTTTTCCGATCGCAGCGTATAAAAGCTGAACGCAGGCACCCCACAGCTTTTGTTTATTCAGCAACGCCTGCGGTTCGTAACAGCGTTTCGGGGCGACAATCACCCTGCAATGCGCGCGCTGGTCTTCCTCCGGGTAAGCGTCAGCGTGATAACCTTCCGGCAGCTTCGTCGGTAGATTGAACGCTTTGCCCCCAGTTACATGGCCTTTGTACTGCGTTCCTTCTTCCGGTGGTCAGCAGCCAGCTCTATTCGCCGCTGCCCTCCACCACCATCGGCATTTTTTGCCGCTGGTATAAACCATGACATTCGGGACTGGCGTTTACCGCCACTTTCGTGGCGGTACGTTGATGCATCGCGTCGCAAACGCCGTTTGGTTTCGGCGCTAATCGACTGCGGTTTACCGTGGGCATTGATGTAATTGGGGCTAATCCCCGCCGCCAGCGCGGCATTATCCAGACGTTTGCTTTCCATCGAGCTTCCTTAGCGTTTTGCCTGCCAGATACGAGCCTGATAATCGCGAATAGAGCGATCCGAGCTAAACATACCGCAGCGGGCGGTATTGAGGATCGCCGCGCGAGTCCAGCCTCCTCGCGGTCGCGGTACAGCACATCCACCTGCTTTTGTGCCTCTACATAGGCTGCGAAATCCGCCATCACCAGATACGGGATCGCCGCCCTGTTTGCCGATACTGTGCAGCATCTGGTCGAAGGCATGCTTTATCGCCGTCGCTGTATTTACCGCTTTCCAGCTCTTTCAATACTGCGTCCAGCACCTTATCTTTCTTCCGCCATTTCACCGGGTCGTAGCCTTTGGCCAGAATTGCCTTCACTTGTTCCACGGTATGACCAAAAATAAAGATATTTTCTTCACCGACTTTCTCGGCGATTTCAACGTTCGCCCCATCCAGCGTACCGACAGTAAGCGCACCATTGAGCGCCAGTTTCATATTGCCGGTACCGGAAGCTTCTTTACCTGCAGTCGAAATTTGTTCGGAGATATCCGCCGCCGGGATCAGTTTTTCCGCCGCCGAAACGCAATAATCCGGCAGGAACACCACCTTCAACTTATCGCCAACCAGCGGATCGTTGTTGATCACGTCAGCCACTTTGTTGATCGCAAAGATAATATTCTTCGCCAGGTAGTAGCCCGGTGCCGCTTTCGCGCCGAAGAGGAAGACGCGCGGTACGCGATCAGCCTGCGGGTTTTCACGAATTTCTTTGTACAACGCCAGAATATGCAGCAGATTCAGGTGCTGGCGTTTGTACTCATGCAGACGTTTGATCTGAATATCGAAAATCGCCTGTGGATTGATCTCAATACCGGTACGAACTTTCACAAACTCCGCCAGACGGACTTTATTCGCCTGCTTGATCTCGCGATATTGCTGACGGAATTCCGCATCATCAGCGAATTTTCCAGATTGATCAGCTGATCGAGATCGTTAGCCCACTCTTTTTTCAGTGATTTATCCAACAGAGCCGCCAGTGCCGGGTTGCACTGTTTGATCCAGCGACGTGGGGTAATACCGTTGGTGACGTTATGGAATTTGTTCGGCCATAGCTGGTGATATTCCGGGAACAGATCTTTCACCACCAGATCCGAGTGCAGCGCCGCAACACCGTTCACCGCGAAACCGCCAACCACACACAGGTTCGCCATATGCACTTGTTTGTCGTGCACCACCGCCAGTTTGGCCCACACTTTTTCATCGCCCGGCCAGGTTTTCTCCACCAGCGTTTTAAAGCGAGTATTAATTTCGTTAATAATCTGCATGTGGCGCGGCAGTAAGCCTTTCACCAGTTTCACATCCCAGCGTTCCAGCGCTTCTGGCATCAGGGTATGGTTGGTGTAAGCGAAAAAGTTTTGCTGGTAATGGCCCGGCGTCATCCCAGCTCATCTGGTGCTCATCGATCAGCACGCGCAGCAGTTCTGGAATCGCGATAGTTGGGTGGGTATCGTTCAGCTGAATAACTCGTAATCCGCCAGTTCGTGCAGTTTACGCCCCGCCAGATGATGGCGACGCAAAATATCCGCTACCGAACAGGGCACACGGGAAGTATTGCTGCATCAAGCGCAGCTTTTTACCGGCAGTATGGTTGTCGTTTGGATAGAGAACTTTGGTCAGTTTTTCCGCATTGATGCCCTGCTGTTCGGCACGCAGGAAATCACCGTCGTTAAATTTAGTCAGATCAAACGGATGCGCATGCGTCGCCTGCCACAGACGCAGCGGCTGCGCCACGCCATTACGATAACCGACAACGGGAGATCCCACGCTTGACCGGTAATGGTAAACTCCGGCTCCCCAGCGTCCGTCTTTCGTCACTTTACCGCCAATCCCTACCTGCACATCCAGTGCTTCGTTGTGGCGGAACCACGGGTAGTTACTGCGATGCCAGTCATCCGGCGCTTCAACCTGTTTGCCATCCACAAAAGACTGGCGGAACAAACCATATTGATAGTTCAGACCGTAACCCGTCGCTGACTGACCGACAGTTGCCATTGAGTCGAGGAAAGCACGCCGCCAGACGTCCCAGACCACCGTTACCCAGCGCCGGGTCGATCTCTTCTTCCAGCAGGTCCGTCAGGTTGATGTCATAAGCCTTCAACGAATCCTGTACCTCTGATACCAGCCGAGATTCAACAGGTTGTTGCCCGTCAGACGACCAATCAAAAAACTCCATTGAGATGTAGTTAACATGTCGCTGATTCGCCACCGGTTTGGCGAATGGCTGAGCACGCAGCATTTCGGCCAGTGCTTCACTCACTGCCAGCCACCACTGGCGAGGGAGTCATTTCAGCCGCAGAATTTAAGCCATAACGCTGCCACTGACGTGAAAGCGCTTCCCTGAAATTGCTTATCGTTAAAAATAGGTTGTGACATAGGAGTTCCACTTTTCTTAGATTTTCAACACAACGTTATCGCTAGTTTGCCAGGCTCGATGTTGACCTTCCTCATCCTGCAGGGGGGGATTAGGCAGGGAGGAGTTGCGGGGATGAGCAAGGAAATGTGATCTCAACCACTTAAAGCTAGTGCAAACCACAGGATTAGCAGCAAATCAATGCCATACAGCGCAGAAAATCTGTATCTAAGTGCAAAAAATGGCCGTTGCGTATTTTTCAAAAAGCGGAAGGTAACTCTATAAATTAAGTAAAGGGAGTGAAACAGTTTCACAAGTAAAATATCCAGTGTGCTCCATCTCATTCTTAATAGATTTATTAAGATCATCTTTTTAGATAGCACTTTCATCAGGAATGAAGAAGAAACCCTTGCTTAAATGAATCTGATGAACATAAGGGAAACCAGTATTCACGCTGGATCAGCGTCGTTTTAGGTGAGTTGTTAATAAAGATTTGGAATTGTGACACAGTGCAAATTCAGACACATAAAAAAAACGTCATCGCTTGCATTAGAAAGGTTTCTGGCCGACCTTATAACCATTAATTACGAAGCGCAAAAAAATAATATTTCCTCATTTTCCACAGTGAAGTGATTAACTATGCTGATTCCGTCAAAATTAAGTCGTCCGGTTCGACTCGACCATACCGTGGTTCGTGAGCGCCTGCTGGCTAAACTTTCCGGCGCGAACAACTTCCGGCTGGCGCTGATCACAAGTCCTGCGGGCTACGGTAAGACCACGCTCATTTCCCAGTGGGCGGCAGGCAAAAACGATATCGGCTGGTACTCGCTGGACGAAGGTGATAACCAACAAGAGCGTTTTCGCCAGCTATCTCATTGCCGCCGTGCAACAGGCAACCAACGGTCACTGTGCGATATGTGAGACGATGGCGCAAAAACGGCAATATGCCAGCCTCAGACGTCACTCTTCGCCCAGCTTTCATTGAGCTGGCGGAATGGCATAGCCCACTTTATCTGGTCATCGATGACTATCATCTGATCACTAATCCAGTGATCCACGAGTCAATGCGCTTCTTTCACGCCATCAACCAGAAAATCTCACCCTGGTGGTGTTGTCACGCAACCTTCCGCAACTGGGCATTGCCAATTGCGTGTTCGTGATCAACTGCTGGAAATTGGCAGTCAGCAACTGGCATTTACCCATCAGGAAGCGAAGCAGTTTTTTGATTGCCGTCTGTCATCGCCGATTGAAGCCGCAGAAAGCAGTCGGATTTGCGATGACGTTTCCGGTTGGGCGACGGCACTACAGCTAATCGCCCTCTCCGCCCGGCAGAATACCCACTCAGCCCCCATAAGTCGGCACGCCGCCTGGCGGGAATCAATGCCAGCCATCTTTCGGATTATCTGGTCGATGAGGTTTTGGATAACGTCGATCTCGCAACGCGCCATTTTCTGTTGAAAAGCGCCATTTTGCGCTCAATGAACGATGCACTCATCACCCGTGTGACCGGCGAAGAAAACGGGCAAATGCGCCTCGAAGAGATTGAGCGTCAGGGGCTGTTTTTACAGCGGATGGATGATACCGGCGAGTGGTTCTGCTATCACCCGCTGTTTGGTAACTTCCTGCGCCAGCGCTGCCAGTGGGAACTGGCGGCGGGCTGCCGGAAATCCCCACCGTGCCGCCGCAAAAGCTGGATGGCCCGGGATTTCCCAGCGAAGCGATTCATCATGCGCTGGCGGCAGGCGATGCGCTGATGCTGCGCGATATTCTGTAATCACGCCTGGAGTTTGTTCAACCATAGCGAACTGTCGCTGCTGGAAGAGTCGCTTAAGGCCCCTGCCGTGGGACAGCTTGCTGGAAAAATCCGCAGTTGGTGTTATTGCAGGCGTGGCTGATGCAAAAGCCAACATCGCTACGGCGAAGTTAACACCCTGCTAGCCCGTGCTGAACATGAAATCATGGACATCAGAGAGGCACCATGCACGCAGAATTTAACGCTCTGCGCGCCCATGGCGATTAACGATGGTAATCCGGATGAAGCGGAACGGCTGGCAAAACTGGCACTGGAAGAGCTGCCGCCGGGCTGGTTCTATAGCCGCATTGTGGCAACCTCGGTGCTGGGTGAAGTGTTGCACTGCAAAGGCGAATTGACCCGCTCACTGGCGCTAATGCAGCAAACCGAACAGATGGCACGCCAGCACGACGTCTGGCACTACGCCTTATGGAGTTTAATCCAGCAAAGTGAAATTCTGTTTGCTCAGGGATTCCTGCAAACCGCGTGGGAAACGCAGGAAAAAGCGTTCCAGCTGATCAACGAGCAGCATCTGGAACAGTGCCGATGCATGAGTTTCTGGTGCGCATCCGAGCACAACTGTTATGGGCCTGGGCACGGCTGGATGAAGCCGAAGCGTCGGCGCGTAGCGGGATTGAAGTCTTATCGTCTTATCAGCCACAGCAACAGCTTCAGTGCTCTGGCAATGTTGATTCAATGCTCGCTGGCCCGTGGTGATTTAGATAACGCCCGTAGCCAGTTGAACCGTCTGGAAAACCTGCTGGGGAATGGCAAAATATCACAGCGACTGGATCTCTAACGCCAACAAAGTCCGGGTGATTTACTGGCAAATGACCGGCGATAAAGCCGCCGCTGCCAACTGGTTGCGTCATACGGCTAAACCGGAGTTTGCGAACAACCACTTCCTGCAAGGTCAATGGCGCAACATTGCCCGCGCACAAATCTTGCTGGGCGAGTTTGAACCTGCGGAAATTGTTCTCGAAGAACTCAATGAAAATGCCCGCAGTCTGCGGTTGATGAGCGATCTCAACCGTAACCTGTTGCTGCTTAATCAACTGTACTGGCAGGCCGGACGTAAAAGTGACGCCCAGCGTGTGTTGCTGGACGCATTAAAACTGGCGAATCGCACCGGATTTATCAGTCATTTTGTCATCGAAGGCGAAGCGATGGCGCAACAACTGCGCCAGCTGATTCAACTCAATACGCTGCCGGAACTGGAACAGCATCGCGCACAGCGTATTCTGCGAGAAATCAATCAACATCATCGGCATACCCGCCCATTTCGATGAGCAATACGTAACTGAACGAAGCATACCGGA
>VOFK01003649.1_pt1 | contig 29234 bp, 55 predicted proteins | sample 5384121 | NCBI WGS metagenome assembly VOFK01 (sample SAMN12384730, study PRJNA508395) | human gut metagenome | isolation source: healthy gut J | host: Homo sapiens | reverse complement strand
ATTGCTGGTTGCTGAGCAGCACACCCCTCCCAGCCTCTTCACTGCTCCAGACATGGAGCTGATGCCCAGCAGAGCCACCGCCAGAGCGATCTGATGCCGCATGGTCCCACCTCCTGTGTTTTTTATGAGGTACTTCCATTGTAGCAGAATATCGCCGCTTCTGTCAAAGCCTCAGCCGATGTAGCCGGCCTCCCGCAGCAGGGTCTTGGCCCGCTCCTCGTTGGCATCGCTGACCAGCACCAGCGGGCCGGTGCAGCCCATAGCGGACTCGGCATAGATATCCTTGGCCCACAGCACCTGCACGGCGGCCTCGTGTCCATGACCTCGATGCCGGGGATGCCTGCGGTGCAGGGCTCGCTTGGCGGGTGTGCCTTCACCTCGGCCTTGGCTGCCGCCGGGCGGAAGCCTCCCGCTTCTGGCGCAGGAGCTCCTCCAGCCCGGCGCTTGTCGGCCAGCGCAAACTCCGCCTTGGCGATCTTCTGCACACCGCCCCGCACCAGCTCGTCAGCAAAAGACAGGGCGTTGGCGATGAGGGGCGCCGGAGGCACGGGAGATGATAAGCACCAGCTTGTCATAGCCCCGGCCGATGCCGGGGCCGTAGCCGTATCCGGAGGCCTCGAAGCGCCGCCGGTGGTGAAGGAGCTGAGCATCTTGATGAGCACGTTGCCCGTCAGGAGTCGCACACCATCACGTCGGGGGTCCCCTGAAGTTGACGCCGCCTGCAACAACGGCAGGCGCCTTTTGAACGCCGCTTGTAAGAAGATTGGTCCGAAATTACGGTACTGTTTTAGATAATCTAAATGCCGCTGCCCCAAGATGCCTATTGCCTGCTCTTCTTCGGCGGCAGTTAGCACGGTATCAATACCCCTTGCCTTTCGTGGCGCCAGCGCCCAGTTCCTCGGCCAATGATTTTGCCATTGTCTGGCTACCCCACATTTCTTTTGGCTTTGAATAAACCGCAAAATCCGTCCTTTACATCGGACTTTAACGCAGTCGAGGTCGCAAAGTGCCACAAGCCTGTCCTGCACATTCGTCCGGCCTCATCTTCGGCGTACCGGCTCATCAGACTTTGACCGGAACGCACCCGGCAAACAATGCTTCTTTTTTGGCTTTAAAAGGCCTCGATATAGCGATTTCTCTGGTGGGATCCCTATTCAGCAGCCTTGTGCTTCAAATCACAAGCGTACACATTCTGAAATTCCAAACGCCATTCACCTGGTCACCGTGCCTTTGGGCGTGGATAAATCACAGCCGGCGTTATGCCGCGCTGTCCGTGGCGCCTGATGCCAGATGCGAAAATGACAAGGGGCACAGACGGCGGCGGTTGTTTTCCCCTCATCCGGTGCCAGCGGGTTGAGCAGCCGCATGTCCAGCGCCAGCTTTCTGCCGTCGTTGGTGATTTTCAAAGCATATTGTCAACAGACGGGTCAACACTGCTGTTCCGTACCTTTTTCTCCGCGCGCTCGGCAAGCCCTTTAATGGCTTCCTGCTGCAATGCGGAGGGTTTGATAACCTCGGTGTGGAAATTGGCTTTCGGCACCGGCAGCTTGAGCGTGTCCGCCGTCTGAATATCCGCCGCCATTTTGAAGTTGGCAATCAGCTCCGGCAGATTGTAGAACTTCGCCAGTCTTGTTTTCGGCCGGTATCCGCTGCCCTCCGGGGACAGCTCGATAGCCGTCACCGTTTCCGCAAAGTCCGATACCCAGTCGTCAAAATGCAGCAGGTTCATATCCTCCAGCAGACCATACTGCAAATACCGCTGTATGGTGTAAAACTCCACAATGCTGTTGGAAATAGGTGCCGGTAGCAAAGATGACACCGCGGCCGCCGGTCACTTTGTCCAGATATTGACACTTCATAAACAGGTCGGAGCTTTTTTTGCGCTTTCGGTCTGTGCCACGCCGCCCATTCCGCATTTTTCGTCGCCAGAAAAAAGGTTTTTGAAATGGTGGCTCTCGTCGATAAACAGGCGGTCAACCCCCAACTACTCAAAGGTCACGAGATCATCCGTTCGGCGCTGTTGTTCAGCTTTTCCAGCCGCGATTCCAGAGATTTCCGGGTGCGTTCCATCTGCTTAATGGTGAAATTCTCGCATTTGGCCGCTTGGGCTTGCTGGATGCCGAGCAGAATTTCGTCGATCTGCCGCTGCAAAGGCGGCCTCCTGCCGCTCTCTGGACATGGGGGATTTTGAGAAGCTGGCTATGCCCGATGATAATGGCGTCATAATCACCGGTGGCAATACGGGCGCACAGCTTTTTGCGCCGGTGCTTTTCAAAGTCGCGCTCAGTGGCAACCAGAATATTAGCCGCCGGATAAAGCTGGAGCCATTCCGACGCCCATTGCTCGGTGATATGGTTGGGTACGACAACAAGGGGATTTGCTGCACAATCCGAGCCGTTTGGCCTCCATCGCTGCCGCAATCATTTCAAACGTTTTGCCCGCGCCGACCTCGTGCCCAACAGCGTATTGCCGCCGTACAGGATATGGGCAATCGCATCTGGTGAGGCGCGCAGGGTGATTTCCGGATTCATGCCTGTAAACCGGATATGCTGCCCGTCGTACTCACGGGGACGGATGCTGTTAAAGGTTTCATTGTAGATCCGGCACAGCCTTTTCGCGGCGGTCAATGTCCTGCCAGACCCATTCTGCAAACCGGGACTTCATCAGTTCCTGCCGGTCCTGGGCAATGGCTGTTTCTCTGGGATTCGGCACCGGCTTTTTCTTTCTCATCTTCGATGACGGTATCAAAAATGCGCACCTCTTTCTGATTCAGGGTATGCTCAAAAATTTGATAGGCATTGACCCGTTTGGTGCCGTAGGTGGTGACGGCCTTGATATTGCCGGCGTCGGCGTGCTTAAAGGTCACATTCCATTGTCCTGTACTCGCGGAGTAAAGAACATCCATGCGCTCCCTCGCTTGGGGGACTGGTTCCCACCAACTCAAAGATGAACTGCTTATACATCGGCCGGTATCCATGACGAGCTGATACGCACACCAATATCCCCTGCGGTCAGGTCAACAGGCTGCACCGCTTCCAGTGCGGTGATATTCCCTGCGATCAGCGGTTTCTTTTTCGGCAGGTAACACCTCGTACAGCCCCCTGGCCATGCGGAGCTTGCGGCGCATTGCCGGACAGATACTCGTCCGCCGTCACAAACGGGAACCGGTCGAGGTCTGTAAAGGCTGCCGGAATATCCTCCGGCTTCTCGCCGCAGGAAATGTCCCGGTAAATCACGCCCGACAGGTCGGCGGTCAGTTCTTCGGCGGTTTTACCCGAAAGCGCGGACATATACGGCAGGTCAACCCCCGCCTTTTCGGAGATGGATACCGCCAGGGCCTCGCTTGCCGTATCCACCTTTGTCACCGGCTCATGGGGGGCTTGATGGTACGCTTGGTGAACATATCCGCCTTGCGCTTGAAATTGCCCTCATCATCCAGCACCTCCAGTGAACACAGCAGGCAATAGCTGGAATCATCGCTGAACGCCAGATTGTTGCCGCAGGTATACAGGCGGTCGTATTTTTTTCACATAGGCGTCGTACAGCCTGTTCAGCTTTTCCTGCTCCTCCTTTATCCGGTCTTCTGGATAATTCTCTGACTGATAGAGGATAAGCTGCCGCACACAGTCGCGCAGGCCGACCATCCCGCGCACGCGGTTCTCGGTGGTCAGCGGCAGCGTGACGGTGCATCCGGCTGTTTTCACGGAAATACAGCTTGCCGTCTACAAGCGTATAGCTGAAGTTGCGTATTTCCGGGTCGGCCGGAATAGACAGGTCTTCTTCCTCCTCCATAGCCTCCGGCTCATAAGCGGGAAATTTCTGCATGAAGATTACTGACCGCTTCCTCCAGCAATTCGGACAGATCCGCATTTTCAAACGGCTTGCAGGTGCTTTCCATACCATACGGGGAGGATTCCATCACCATTTCGCCGCAGATCATTTCCGGGTGCTGCACAAAATAGCGGTTCATCTTAATCCCGTTTTCATCCGTATCCAGGTATACCCAGTCCGGTTCCATGTCGGTGATGCGGTCGCGCTTTTGCAGGAACAGGATATCGCTGGTAACTTCCGTGCCGGCGTTTGCCCGAAACGCATTGTTGGGCAGACGAACAGCGCCGATCAGGTCGGCTCTCTGCGCCAGATATTTGCGGACAGCAGGGATTCTCCTTGTCCATTGTCCCCTTTGAGGTGATAAAGGCGATGATGCCTCCAGGCCGCAACCTGTCGATGGTCTTGCCGAAAAAGTAATCGTGTATCCGCCAGTGGTTTCTGTCATAGCGTAGGTCGGTCACCTTGAAATCGCCAAAGGGAACATTGCCGATGGCCACATCAAAAAAGCTGTCCGGCAGGTCCACCTTTTCAAAGCCCTCCACGGCGATGCGGCTGTTTTGGTATAGCTGCCCGGCGATACGGCCGGAAATGCTGTCGATTTCAACGCCGTAGACCTGGCTGTCCGCCATGTTCTGGGGGTAGCCGGCCGATGAAGTTACCGATACCGCAGGATGGTTCCAACAGGTTCCCATTCTGAAATCCCATTTGTGCGAGCGCCTTGTACATGGCGTCGATGATGACAGCGGGCGGGGTGTAAAATGCCGTCAGGCTGCTGGCTCTGGCCTGCTGCAAATTCTTCTTCGGTAAGCAGCGCTTTCAGCCCGCATACCGGCTGTTTTTTTCATCAAAGCACTCACGCAACAAAGAACCGCCCCAGCCCACATAGCGGGAAAAAGGATTTCCTGTTCATCTGGCGTTGCCAGCCGCTCCTCGTCCTCAATCTGCTTTAACAGACGGATGGCCGCGACATTGTTGGTGAATTTATCGTTCTTGGTGCCGCAGCCCAGCGCATAATTGGTAATGCGGAAGTTACGCCGCTGCACGGCAGGAATTTCCGGGTGCAGGGGGGAAACGGACACGCTCCCGTTTTGGCTTGGGCGGCGCAACAGCGGGCGGCTGGTCGTTTTTTTTCCGGCCTGTCAGACGAGGGTATCGGCAGCGCTGTGGATTTCTTCCTCAGCGGCAGTATCCCCGGCAGCGCCTCCCCCTGTTCTTTTTCGGCGGGTAATTCCATCGGCTCCGCAGGGGCGATAGGGCTGTCCCCAAAGTCAAAATCAAAGAGGGTGAACTGCTGGCCGTCCTGCGGTGTCATCGGCTTTACACTGGTGTTGATGCCGTATTCCTTTTTGTCAATGAGCTGTGCGGTAAACGCTGCCACGATCTCCCATGAAAAACGGACTCCCCGTTGGGGCGTATGCGTGCCCTCCCATCAGAAGTCCGTCCTCTACCGGCTTATACCCCATACGGATGCCGTCTACGATCACCTCTGTATAACGATCCTGGTATGCTGACTTTCAGGTGCATTCGGCGCGCTCAGCAGTATCCTTGTGCGTGCCGAAGAACATCTCGACTTGCTGCCTGCGGTATATTAAGTCATCCGTATGGTTTTTTGAGAATACCGAAAAATGAGCTTTTTCAAAAAGCAGGAAGCTCATCACTTCCTGTTTTTCAGCCGGTTCGAACTTAGCTGTAAATCAGCTCGTTCATCACCGTTTCCTCCGCCGCCTGTTTCAGATTGTTCATCCGTCCGACCCATTGCATCTGGTCGCGGGCTTTCAGTTCTCGGTCACGCCTCGGCTTTTTGCCATCTGCGCTGTGATCTGTTCCACCCGCCGCTGGGCTGTCTGCTGAATCTCCATCAGGTGTTCGTTCAGCCTGCCCGTAGTCAAGAGGTTGGTAAACATCACCGGCCGGCGCTCTTTCAGAAACCGGCGGCACAGCAGGGCGTATTTCCCAAGGTGTACCTCCGGTTCCTGGGGAGGCAGCAGGTCGGCAGACGGTGCAGCCGTTTTTCATCGTGTAGGTCATATCCAAAATTCCTTTCAGCCGGTAAGTTTTTTGTCTGTGCCATCAGCATATCCGATTTCGCCTTTTCTGGCAAATGTGCGTTTTTCCTTTTTTCTTCCTTTTGCAGATTCCGCACTGTCAGCGCAATGGTGGAAAGCGCCCTTTCCGAAATGGCACTGGTGGCCACGCCCAGCGTGTTTATGGTATCTGGGGTGTTGAAATAGAACAGGTCGCTGAAATCCTGCGGTGTAAAAAATGTTGATCCGGGATATAGCCGCAGCGGTAAAGAAGCATATATGCCACGCTGTTCTCCACTAAGCGGCGGTACATGACCCCCGATATTCAGATCGTCAAATTCCTCCAGATAGCTGTCGGGCTTATAGCCAAGCAGTTCCGAAAGGTAATCCGGCAGATTATCCCCGGCAGCGTTTTTGCGCGGCGGAAATCAACGCCGATTCCAGACCGGTTTTATCCTCCAGTTCCCCAAAGTGGTTTTCCAGCGTTTCCGCGATGTCTGCTTCATATTTCGGCTTGATTTTCCATACGGGAACCGGACAGGCCATATCGCTCTCGTGGGTGTCGGAAATATCAAAAATAGTATTTCAGGCGCTGCTTTCCGGGATGTTCACGGTCAAAGACGGCGATTCCCGTCGCTCCGCGGTTGACCCATCGGCCAAACCGCCTGTTCCACTTTTCAATCTCCAATACCGCTGTCGCATCGGGCCGCTGAGCATAGACAAGCACCTGCTCGTCAAAGGTCAGCTTGTAGTTCCTGGCAGGCAGAGCGCAGGGAAAGCCGCCCATTCCGCCGGATTTCCCGAAAACCTATGGATACACCGGCGGTAAAAAGCTCGGTAATGATTTCGTATTTTCGTGCCAAAATTCATGTGCCTCCTTTATTTTCGGCAGGTATACATCGGGAGGGTTAGTGCGGCAACAGTCGATTTTATATCCTGTTTTATCGTTCACGCTCCTCATTCTTTTTACTTGTCGCTTTTGGCTCATGCCTCATCTGAAATTGCAACTCATTGCCGGCGCGTTCAAGCAAATCCTGCTCCGCCGCCCTACGGTCAGACAGATAATGCCCCCAAAAAATAGTTGTTGCCGTCTTTACATTCCCCACGTCACAAAAAAGGGGCGGGAGCATTCGGCATTTTCCCGATCACAAATTCCGCCTCGCCTATGAAAACGGAATCTGTGATGACATATCCGGCATTTATCCGGAACATCATTCTCCATCACGTGATCCTCACTTTCCGCTGCTTTCAGCAGTTCCTCAATGAGCTGCCCTTTGCGGATATGGTTTTTGCGCAGACAGTACCTTTGTTCTGCACGCACAGCACGGCGCGAATGTTGGGCACAGTGATACCCGGTATTTCCACCATCTCCTCCGGCGTAACCGTCAAAATACGGGCGGGGAATATCCGGCTTTGCGCAAAGATACGAAATAACCGCTGTTCAAACCGTTCTTTCTTCATGACAAAACCTCCATTCCTTTTGGTATGTAAAAAGGCGGCATTTTCAGCCGCCCTTTCCGATCATTTTTCCTGCTGCGAAAAATGCAAAAAAGACAAGTCCCGCAACAATTATGGCAACCATAACAACAATTACGATTGTTTTAGCCTCCATCATTTCCCATCCTTTTTTCTGTTTTTTGTATCCGAAAATACAGCACCCGATAAGCCCCAGCGCAGAGCCACAGCAACGTCGCCGCAGCCGCCGGCATCGCAACGCCGGTTTTTCGGTGCTACGGGGATACGCTGGTTCGGAATGGTCGGCTGGCGTTGTTATCGGTTTCCGACGGTTCCTCCGGCAGTTCTGCACCAGAATCCACATCCACCATCGCCCCGCTGCTCATTTTGTGAGGGCGGCAAACCGCCGGTCGTAGGTCAGCGTCGCCACACGGGCGTGTCACCGATCCGAGGTAATACCCTCCGGCGCAATCGTTTCGATCACCGCAAATTCTGCTTTCTTTGCCGATATAGAGCGGCATGCTGGTGGCGACGCCCGCCACCGTCTGAATGGTGTCCACAAGCTGCCCTTTTTGGTATACCGCACGGTGCCGTCCGGCGTCACCACGTCCGCTGGCATAGATTTCAAAGGTGGCCGGGGACAGGATGATCGGCTTTCCGGTTTCGCATCCACCTTGGTAATCGATCTGTCCCATCTGCGGCTGGTTTTCGATTGTCAAGCTCTGCTCCACCACTTCAATTTCCTGTTCCCCTGTAGGTGAAAGTGAAATAGAACGGTTCACTGTCCACCACATAGCCCTCACAAGCCGTTTCCACTCCGTAATACGAGCCGAGATACAGCAGGGGGAGTCTTGGCGATGCCGTTTTCGTATTGATTGTGGCGATCAACTGATCTTTGACATACCGCACCGTTCCGTCCGGTCACAATGTCCGCCGCCGCGTAGATTTCAAACGTGGCAGAGGACTGGATGATCGGCTTGTCCGTTTCGGCGTCCACCTTGGTAATGGTGAGCTGGCCTTTCTGTGGGTGTTCTCGATTGTGAGGCTTTCTTCCATAATGGCGATCTCCTGCCCGCCGTACACAAAAAATAGAACGGCTCAGCGTTCACCACATACCCCCTCACAGGAGATTTCACCCCGTAATAGTCGCCCAGATACAGCGGTTTACTGGTGGCTTTGCCGTCTATTGTCGATTGTGTCCACCAACTCACCGGATTTAGCGCACGGTGCCGTCACCGGTGATGATGTCGGTGTAGATTTCAAACGTCGCCGGGGAGTATCGGCTGGCCGGTTTCCTTTGTCTCGTCTTGGTGGTCACGCTGCCCCTTCTGCGGAGCGTTTGGGACGGTCAGGGAGCTGTGGCGATCTCCACCGTCTGCCCAGCGTATTCCAGCGTGACATAATAGGGGTTTTGTCCGCCGTATATCCCTCGCATTCCTGTTCCGTGGCAACATACTCACCCAGATACAGCGGCTTGACGTGCCGAGCCATCCTCCGTCACCACACAAAAGAAGGCAGTTTCCGGCATTCAGTTGTGAATCGAGCCATCCGGGCAGGCGGATGTCGTCGGCTGCCCGCACCAAAGGGGGCAGGCGTATCGGTGATGGGGCTTGCCGGTTTCCGCGTCCACCTTGCGGATGACGATTTGCCCCCGCTGGCTGGCGTTGGTCGCTCGTATGGTGATGACAGCGCCGTCCTCCGTCATGTCAAAGAAATGCTTGGTCGGATCGAGGACGCAGCCTGCCGGGGCCTTTTCCTCCAGCAGATACCCGCCCTTGCCATAGGATACGGATACTTTGCCATACCCGTTTTCGTCGGTGATAATTTCCCCGATACGGTTTCCCTGGTTGTCGTATAGGCCGAACACCGCCCCGGCCAGTGAACCGCCGGTCACTGCATCGGTTTTGTAAAGCTCCACATGCCCCTTTTTCAGCGTATTCGTGAAAGTCACGGTTGCGGTTCCGCCGTCGGGTATGGTGACGGTTTGACTTTTCGGGGGGATTGTAGCGGTCGGCAGGGCTTACCTCGGATACGGGTCAAAAGGAATGCCCGCCGGAAGCTCTGCTGTGATCGTCCCGGTGCTGTCGGTGGGGTAGGTTTTGTCAAAAAGCCGCTGCCGGTAATGCGAATTGCGAGACCGGACACCACGCCGTCCTCGCTTTCTTGATGATCTTGACGGTTCCTGTGCGGTACGGACACGGAATGAATACGTCTTAGGGTCGTACATTTGGCCGCAGAGCATTTCCTGTCCCTCGCCGTTGGTGGCTTCCAGCACGGCAAGAGGGCTGATCTTCCATAGTTCCGGCAGGTTTTTGCGGAGGGTGACGGTATTCGTGTTCATCGGATTTGTCGCGGTAAAGAGGATCGTATTCCCGTTGATCTTGGCGGACAGGCCGGAGGGCAGGGAAGAAGTGTGATCGAGCTGTTCGCCAGCATCCCATTGCTATCCGTCAGACTGCCCTTTGTAGGTCTTGCTGGCCGCGCTCCATTTCAAAGTCAGGGTCTGGCCTGCGAAGACTGGCAAGGGTATCGTGCTTCGCCATGTCTGCGCACGATCTTGTTGTAGGCAGGCAGGGCCGGGGTAGCTTCGCCCACTGTATGGCCGTTACCCGTGTAGGCGTAGTGCATATACTTGTCCAGAAAATAGCGAGCATTATCTTCTTGGCAGCGGGGATACCCTCCATTCAGTTCGCTGGTCGATTTATAGCCGGACACCAGTCCGCCTTGTTCCGCCGCCCGGTGACAACCTCCCAAATCACCGCCTGGTGCGGCATAGGCGTCGTCCACTGTGGACACGCCGAGCTGCTGGGGCGTCTCTGGCCGGAAAGCCGTACATGCTGATGAGCATGAGCAAGTCTCGCTGGGTCTGGTTCAGGTTGTTCTTCCAGTATGGGCTGTTCATTAAGTTGCCTTGGCCGGTTGAATCGACGTAGAATTTCCGGTTGACTGTAACATAATTCGTCCATTTGTGTATGCAGTAAAAATACGTTTTGCCGTTATACTGTGGAGGTACTGGTTACCATCCATTTGCAGGATGTCAATCGAATATCCCTCAAAAAATTCAGTACAGGCGGTTGTTGTAATGATTGCCCCGATTGCCGCCGTTGCTGGTGCTGGACGTTTCCCGGCCCGGCTGCCTCCCACCGTGGAATGCCCATACTGGATACCGTAACTTTGGTATCGCCGTCCTGATAGCTGGCAGCAAAGGTTGGCGCAAAATAAAGGAACAGAGCAATGCAAAGCGAGAAAAATACACGATAGGAATGCGCCGCGCTTTTCATGATAGATCGTCTCCTTTCCTGGCAAAAAAAAGACACCGCATCACGGCGGTGTCCTGTTGTGCCGGATATTTTTTTTATGGTTTTACCTGCCGAAAAGAGAAAGCGGTTCGAGCCTTGCCATTTCAGCCTGTAGGTCTGCTTAAATGCGTATACCCCTCATACAAGCTGTCGCAGTCTATTTTTTTCGGCTGGCTGGTACAGCTGGTAAACGAGGGGTGAGGTGGAGAGGGGGAACAGCGAACCCCGCCGAACACCCACTCGCAAAGGCGCACTTACCCCTTGGCGGTAAATCCTTCACCGCGCCCTTTCTTCGCGCTGGGAGCTACGGTACATGTCCAGCGCTTTGACGATGGTATCCGCAATGGTCTGCGCGGGGCGTCCCCGGCGCAATCAATTTGCTGATACGCTCCCTGGGTATCTTTAACCTGTTCTTTCTGGTTTCCTTTCCCTCCTCCTCCATAATCGCAGAGAATGACAAGTGCCGCTCAGTTGCTTGGTTTCCTTCGAAAAACTGGCGCATCTTTTTTGTTTCAGCAGCCGATTTGGCGTGCTTTTCCTCACAAAACCATCGTTTCCAAAAAGCATCCGCTGCTCATTCTCTTTAAGATACGACGTTCTACCGCAGGCTGCATCGCCATTTTTCAGCGTACCTTTCTCGTTCAGTACGGTATTATCCACCAGTGTCCAGAATTTCGAATGAGATTTTGTCGCTGGATATATCGTTGATTTGCGTATTGCTATCGGGGTGAATTTTCCGCTAAAAGCCTTCTTTGAACGCTTTTTCTAAACTTGTGTCCGACTTGACACAAGTTAAATCCGTGCGCTTCCTGCGCATGGCATGCAGCTTCATTTTGTAGGCAAATGCTTTTTCACTGGGCAGGCTCTGTTCACGCGCTGCAAGTTGGAATCCACCATGATGATGGTAGCCTCATGTCGCTCTCATTTCCCGGATGATGCAGGGAAACGGTTTTCCCGCCATCTCACTTTGCCCGTTTTCGTCTGTGTCCGGAAACCATCTCATAACCGCCGTCCGGCTTTGGGCGGACAAAGACCGGGAACCAACACGCCGTAACGCTTGACGCTCTCCCACGATTTCCATCATGGCGTTGTCCATGCGCACCCGAAAGGGTGATTTGGGAAATCGCTGATTTCAGAGGGCGAAAGATGCACAACGGTTTCAAGCGGCGCTTTGTCACGTTCTTCCTGCGTCGTGAACAGGCTATCGACTGATGTCAGCAGGCTTGCTGCGCGCTGTTTTTTCGCCAATGCTCATCACCTCTTTCACCAGACTGCGGTATGCTTCGGCTGCTCGTCCGCGCGGCTCATGCCGGAATATGCTTTTGTCTGCGGTGCTGATTTCTGCAAGGCGTACCGTAGCGGGAATGACCGTCTGCATAACCGGCAGGCTTTTTTCCAAACTTCTTTTGACGGCGGCAACAATATCCTTTCGAAGTTCGTATCATTCGCCATCGTCAGAAAGACGCCGCCGATCTCCAGCTTTGATTGATCTGCCGTTTGATGTCCCTTACCGTGCCGATCAATCGGTCATGTTCTCGGCGGCAAGATATTCTGCCTGCACGGGGGGATGAGTACATAGTCTGAAGCGGAAAGAGCATTTGATGACCAGCATACCCAGAGACGGCCGGCAGTCCAGCAGCACATAATCATAGAGCCTTTTCACGTTATTAACATACCTCTTTAAGACCGTTTCCCGGCTCATGACATTGACAAGCCCTGTTTCGACGGCTGACAGATTTCGGTTTGCCGGGACAAAATCAAAGCCTTCATGGTGCCGCAGGATTTCCGCGTGTCCGCCGTGCTCGATCCCGAAACAATATCGTTCATAACGTTGCCGAGGGTGAGACATTTCATGGGGCTTGCGCTGTCCGAGCATTTTGGTTAAGTCCGCCTGCGGGTCAACATCGATCAGCAGGATTTTTTTGGCCCCTGCAATGCCAGGCCGGCACCGATATTGTATACGCTGGTGCTTTTGCCTACGCCGCCTTTTTGGTTGGCTACGGCGATCACTTTGCCATTTGCCATTGTTTTCCTCCTTTATGAAATTTAGCCGCCCACAGTAATGACGGACGGCTATGTAAATATATGGTACGATATTTTGTTGTGGAAATGGCTTGTCCAAGCTATTTTTGTTTAATGGTTGTTCTTACGCCAGCGCAGCCGGAAAAGGCTTGTACAAACAAAAATGTAGTGTTTATGCGGTTTCTCGGCTTTGTTGTTCTTACGCAGTCGTACCAGAGCAGAAGGCCCGTACCACATACGACAATCTGCTTCGTCTGATCGATGATCCGGATGTTCTCGAGCCGCTCCGGTTTCTCCGGCAGCGTGAAATCGTCCACTATCAGCGTTTCGGCGAAGGGCTGCGCATCGCCACCGATCGTCTCAACAGCAAGAATTTCTATGCGTTTAACCCCAGCTTTGACAAGAATTGCGTGCTGAAAAACAACAACGGTTCCAACTGCCGCAAACGCTGAAAAATAGCTTTCAAAAAATCCGCCGGAAAAGGGAGGTCTCTTCCCCTCTTCGGCGGATTTTTATTCTAAGGACGAAAAAGGCCTCAAAAAGAAAAAATCCCCCCTTGTTCCATATAAATACGTCTGGTATACTGTACACCATAAAGGGGGAATCACGATGCTTCTGTGCGGCGGAACCGTATATTTTTCGGATGGAGTCCGAAAAAACGACCTGTTTATCCGTGCCGGGCGATTTGCCGAACAGCCCGTTCCGAATGATACGGCCTTAGATCTGACCGGCCTTCGGGTGTTTCCCGGATTGATTGATATGCATATCCACGGTTTCCGGGGGCATTACAGCATGGACGAGGATACCGATTCTCTGCGCGATTTCGCTGCGGAGCTTGTCCGTTACGGCGTCACCTCGTTTCTGCCAACCACCACCGCCGCCCCCCCGGCTGTACTGCTGAATACGCTCAGCCGGCTGAAGTCTGTATCCGGTGACAGCAGCGGTGCCGTCATACGCGGCATTTATATGGAAGGGCCTTTTTTATCCCCCGCATACAAAGGGCGCGATGCGGGAAGACTGTCTGTGTACCGGATACCGCTCTGGCCGAAGCCTTTCAGGAGGCGTCAGGCGGTCTGCTGAAGGTTATGGCGGTCCGCACCGGAGCTGGAGGGTGCACAGGCGCTGATCCGCTGGTGTGTCGGCAAGGGATACAGCCGTCCATTGCCCATACAGCCGCAGACTATGACACGGCATGCACGGCCATGCGCGCCGGTGCCGATCACATCACCCATTTATTCAACGCTATGGCCGACCCCCGCCATCGACAGCCCGGTGTATTCGGCGCAGCACTGGACAGCGGCAGCAGCGCGGAAATCATTGCCGATGGGCATCATGTACATCCCGCTTTCGCGTATGGCCTCAAACCGCCTGCTCGGCCCGGAACGATTGATTTCATCAGCGACGACACCCCTATCTCCGGGTGCGGAGACGGCTCTTTTCTCATGGACGGCCGAACGAGCATAGTCAAAGACGGTATATGCCGTCTGTCGGATGGTACGATCAACGGTAATGTACAGCCGCTGACCTGTGTACTGCGTGCAGAGCAGTTTGGTATTCCTCTGGCAGACGCCGTCCGCATGGCCTCCGAAACCCCCCTTCGCCAAAAAACTCGGGATCTATAAGGAAACCGGCAGCATTGCGCCGGGAAAATCCGCCGATCTGTTTGTATTGATGAGCAAAAACCGTGTGCGGCTGACGATGGTCGGCGGCAACATCGTCTATAATGCCCTGGGATAGGCCGCAGCGATTTTAGAGTGGACTTTTTACAGCCGTTTGTGTATAATAGTGGCACACCACTCAAATGAGAAAGGATTGACCCGATTTGAAAATTCATGTGTATAAGGACGCGCAGACGATCGGTACTGCGGCGGCGGCTCTGTTCGCCGCACAGATTTTGGAAAATCCCGCCTGCGTTCTGGCCGGCAACCGGCCTCTACGCCGATTCCACCACCAGAAGCTTGGGAACTGCATCGCGCCGGCGTATTGATTTCTCCCGTGTCACCACCTTTAACCTGGATGAGTATATCGGGCTGACTCCATGATCATCCGCAGAGTTATTACTTTTATGCAGGAAAATCTGTTTTCTCCCACATAAATATCAATCGGAGAGCGTCCATGTACCCTGCGGCACCGGCGATCCGGAAGAAAATTGCCGCGCGTACGAGGACAGCATTGCGCAGGCCGGCGGCGTCGATCTTCAGATTCTGGGAATCGGGCGCAATGGCCACATCGCGTTCAATGAACCTGCCGACATCTTTTCCGGCCATGACGCATGTCGTCGATCTCACCGGAAAGCACTATCGAAGCCAACAAACGGTTTTTCGACAAAGCGGAGGATGTACCGCGCCGCGCGATTTCGATGGGTATCGGTTCCATCATGCGCGCACGGCCATTCTGCTCATCGCCACCGGTGCCGATAAAGCCGATGCGGTTTATGCCATGGTGCACGGCGAGATTTCTCCGCAGTGTCCGGCGTCCATTCTGCAGCGCATCCCAATGCGGTAATCCTTTGATGAAGCGGCGCGGCGCGTCTGTAACTGTTTTCGCAGCCCATATAGCAACGCCTGCCATAAACGGCAGGCGTTTTTATCCCGATCCCGCCGATTTGCCGTCGAGATCATCCGTTCCTTTAACACCGTTCACCTTCCGTGCGCATATTCTGGATAAGGGAGATTTTTCTAAATATGGTTTAACGGAGGTTGACTGCATGAATATTTACAAGTGTTCCGGCCCGACACGCGAGCCGATCACCAATCGCTGTTCGTGCCAGCGCCCGCCATACCCATGCTCATGCCCGTGCCCGTGTCCTTATCCGTGTCCTTGTCCCGGACCGATAGGTCCCACCGGGGCGACCGGACCGACGGGTGCCACCGGCGCAACCGGCGCGACCGGCCGCGGGAAGCGCCACCATGACCGGTGCAACCGGACCAACCGAGCAACTGAGCAACCGGACCGCAGGGAATTCCCGGGCGACTGGTCCCTCAAGGCGTGCAGGGCATGCAGGGGCGTTCCCGACCTGCCGGAGCAGTCGGAGCAACCGGACCGCAGGGGATACAAGGACTGCAGGGCGTTCCCGGCGCAACCGGAACGACTGGTGCTACTGGTCCCACCGGGAGCAACTGGCGCCGCTGGCGCAACTGGAACAACTGGTGCTACTGGCCCCACCGGAGCAACTGGCGCCGCCGGCGCAGCCGGGCCGACTGACCAACTGGTCCCACCGACCCACCGGAGCAACCGGATCTCAAGTTCAAGGGCTGCAGGGCGTTCCCGGGGCGACGGTGTAACCGGACCAACAGGAGCCACCGGGGCAACCGGACCACAGGGACTTTATTGGACTTCAGGGGTCCGGACAGGCGCCGCGGGTGCGGCCGGTCCCATCGGCCCCACCGGCCCAACGGGAGCAAACGGTGCTGCGGGGATAACCGGCCCGACGGGAGCCACTGGCGCGGCCGGAACGACTGGTGCAACCGGCCCAACCGGACCGACTGGCGCGACCGGACCTCAAGGCGTTCAAGGCCTGCAGGGCGTTCCTGGTGCAACCGGAATGACTGGTGCTACTGGCCCCGCCGGAGAACTGGCGCCGCTGGCGCAGCCGGGCCGACTGGACCAACTGGTCCCACTGGTGCAACCGGTGCCGTTGGAGCGACTGGTCCCACCGGTGCCGCTGGCTCTGTCGGCGCGACCGGCCCAACTGGTGCTGCGGGAGCAACTGGCGCGACAGGTCCAACTTGACCAACTGGTGCTTAACCGGAGCAACCGGACCGGCTGCACAGACGGACGCCGTCATCGCCAATGCAACCACGCCGCAATCCCTTTGCCGCTGCCGCACCGGTTGTGTTCGACAACAACAGCTTTATTCAGGGAACCGGCATTGCGCACACACCGGGCGAAGCCATTGCCGAACTGAATACCCCAGGCATGTATATTGCCAATTATTATGGTACGGTAACAGGTGACGACACTGCTGCCTATCCGCTCACTGTACGTGCCGTATTATACCAGGACGGCCGTGCACTTACCAATTCTGCGGACGAGGTAACTCTCAGCGAAGCCGGTGTAAGCGTCGTCATCGGCGGCGACGCCCTGGTTCTTGTAAACCAGGGCACCAGTCAGATCTATCTGCGCAACGAAAATGCTAACTACCACCTGGACGGACGCCCAGCTGAGCATTGTACGGCTCACCTGACAGATTCACCGTAAACCATTTAGCGGACATGGCAATCGCCTTGATGCGCTGCAGCCAGGGGGGACTGTCTATAAAAACGGGCGGCACAATACCAAAAAGAAAAGCGTGGAAAAGCAGCAAGCTTTTTCCACGCTTTTTCACACAATGTTTCGCTTTAATCCTTCAGCGGAACGTTTTTCCCGTCCACGGCAATGCTGCCGGTCAGGATCATGATTACCTTCCACAAGTCCCCAGATGCCGGACACAAACGCACAGACACCGCAGGTGAGCAGGGAAATGAGAAGCTGGGCAACCGCTTTCCCGGTATACCCCAGATAAAAGTTTATGTACGCCCAGACTGCCGAGAAAATAAATACCAAGCAGGCCAGCCGCCATTTTGCTCTTCTGGGGATAACCCGCAGGAACCATCACCGGCTGCTGTAATCACAACATAGGGCTGCTGCGGAGCGGCGTACGGCTGCTGCACAGGCTGCTGAACCGGCGGCTGCACAGGCTGCTGAGCCGGCTGTGCCTGCTGCAGCAGGGGGCACCACAATATTTGCAGGCATATGCTCCGGCGTCAACATTGGCGCCGCACTGCGGACAACGATTTTCTTCCATGTATAAACCCTCCTGAAAAAAATATGGTTTTCAGCACATGCTGACTTTTATCTTGACTCTTTCCGGCCGATCGGCCAGAAAACTATACCTTTTCAGACTCTTTTATAAGTAACAAATTTCTGGATATATCGATCATAAACAGGTCGATATATCCTCCTTTGCATTTCCTCCAACATTCTCTTTGGAACGGATACGTCCTGAAAGGTATGCCTATTTCTTTGTTCATTATATCGGTTCGGCAAAGCGGTTGTCAAGTGCAATTTAAACTTTCGTTCATATTTTTTTTACTTTTCCCTTTTCCACAAAACCGCGGAAAATATTCTATAACCCATGTTCAAATAACGGTTTTTTATGCTATAATGCGGAATTGTGTATACACATGATGAGGAGGAATAGAGACAATGCCCAATGCTTTTACACTTATTGAGCACATCCAAAACGGCGGGTATGACCCGCTGTTCAGCCGGATGTACACAAAGGAACAGAATAGCGGATCAGCGCAGCCGCTACATCACCGCCGTGAAAGCTTTTTTGTGGAGGTCTACGGCGATCCGGGATAACCTGTTCCTGTTCTCCGCACCTGGCCGCACCGAGATCGGCGGCAACCATACCGACCACAATCATGGCCGCGTTTTGGCAGCCAGCGTCAATCTCGACGTCATCGCCGTCGCGGCACCGACCGCCGAACCGGTGGTGCGCGTCCAGTCGGCTGGTTATCCGCTGGACACGATTGCGCTCGATGATCTGGCTGTGCATACGGAAGAAATCAACCACTCCGCTTCGCTCATCCGCGGCATGTCCTCCCGCCTGCAGCAGCTGGGCTGGTCCATCGGCGGTTTCGACGCCTACACGACCTCCAACGTGCTCAAGGGCTCCGGCCTGTCGTCGTCCGCGGCGGCCTTCGAGGTGCTGATCGGCACGGTATTCAGCCACCTTTATGCAACGACGGCAGGGATCAGCGCCGTTGAGATCGCCCAAATGGCACAATATGCGGAAAACATCTATTTCGGCAAGCCGAGCGGCCTGATGGATCAAATGGCTTCCTCGGTCGGCGGCATTATCACCATCGATTTTTGCCGACAGCGAAAACCGGTTATCCAAACGGTTCCTTTCGACTTTGCGGCCAGCGGCTATCGGCTGTGTATCGTGGATACCGGCGGAAACCATGCCGATCTTACTTATGAATATGCATCCATCCCGGCGGATATGAAAGGGGGTTGCCGAGGCTTTCGGTAAGTCTTTCCTGCGGGAAATCACGATGGAACAGCTGCTGCCGGCTATTCCGATGCTGCGGGAAAAACTGGGGATCGTGCGGTGCTGCGGGCGGTGCATTTCCTTCTGGATAACGACCGCGTGACCCGGCAGGTCGAAGCACTGAACCGGCAGGATTTTTGCGGAATTCTGCCGCCTGGTTATCGATTCCGGCCATTCCTCGTTTGAATATCTGCAGAATATTTACTCCACCTCGGATGTGCAGTCACAGGGACTCAGCCTGGCTCTCTGCCTGGCGCAGATGGAGCTGGACGGCTGCGGCGCGTGGCGGGTGCACGGCGGCGGCTTCGGCGGCACCACCCAGAATTTCGTGCCGGAAGACCGGCTGGATGCTTTCCGCAGCCGCATGGAGAGCGTGTTCGGCGCCGGCAGCTGCTGTGCTGTCGATCCGCCCGTTCGGCGGTATATGCCTGGATCATATGGACTGAATCCCCCAAGACACAGAGAAAGGAAAAGAGGTACACATGGCTGAGCTGCGCAAGCATCCGCTGACCAACGACTGGATCATGATCGCCTCCCACCGGCAGGGACGTCCGCAGATGCCCCAAGGACTACTGCCCGTTCTGTCCCGGCTCCGGCAAGGTTCCGGAACAGTTCGACGTCTATAAATATGATAACGATTTTCCGGCGCTGTCGCCGAACCCCCGAGCCGGATCCGGTTTGCCACCGCTTTTTTGAGACGGCGCCGGCCTATGGCAAATGCGAGGTCATCCTCTACTCCCCTGAGCATACCGTCACTCTTCCTGAGCTGCCCACCGCGCACATCAAAAAACTGGTCGATCTCTGGGCAGAACGGTATGAAGCGCTGCGCGCGGACGAAAAGGTCAAATATGTGTTTATCTTTGAAAACCGCGGCGAAGTGGTGGGCGTTACCATGCCTCATCCGCACGGGCAGATTTTATGCCTATCCGTTTTTACCCAAAAAACTGGAGCTGGAGATCGAAAACGCCCGGAAATACAAGGAAGAGAAGCAGCACTGCCTGTTCTGCGACATGCTGCAGGCGGAAAAGGATTTCGGTGAGAGGATCATCTTTTCCAATGAACATTTTCACGGTATTCCTCCCCTTCTTTTACCGAATATCCCTATGGTGTGTATATCCAGAGCAACCGGCATCACCAACATAGCCGCCTTCAATGAGGAGGAGCGGACGGCACTGGCCGAAAACGCTGCGCCGCACCACCGGGCATGCTGGACAGCCTGTTCGATTACAAGTTCCCTGTATATGATGTGCATGTACAACGAGCCGGTCAACGGCCCGGATGCTGCCGACTGCTTCCACTTCCATATCGCCTTCTATCCGCCGATGCGCAGCGCAGACAAGGTCAAATTCAACGCGTCGAGCGAAACCGGTGCCTGGGCACACTGCAATCCCTACCTGCCCGGAGGAAAAGCCGAGGACTGCGCGCCGCTTATGCTAGGTTCATGGCCAAAGAAAGCGGTAAATAATCCTGCGGCAAACCGGCCGCCGGCATTTTCCGGAAATCCCGTTTACCTGTATAAAAACCGCCCCTGCGAGAGCTCTCGCAGGGCGGTTTTTTGGTTTATTGTCCGTAATGACGGCCAGGGTAACGAGATATTCCATCACTTTGCGGGTGAAGCGCTTCGCGCTCAATCCAGGCACGGCCCATTTGGTTTTCGTACGCCTCCGGCGTAACCTCAATGGCACCGGCAAACTGGCTTAGCGTTTCCCGATACCCGCTTCCGTCAGCTCCAGATCTTCCTTTTCGGCAATCGCCTGCGCCACCATATGGCCGGTCACGATATCCTTGGCCTGGCTTTCGCATTGGCCTCGAAATCCGCTTCGGTCATACCATTGTATGTCAGATAATCCTCATACGTCAAATTGTAATCCGCGAGCTGCCGTTTGGTATCCTGCCGCTGACAATCCGGGTGTTCTCTTCAACCGCCGCTTCGTCGAAGCGATGGACGGTCGTGTTTTCAGCACCTCAACCCATACCATATACTGCTTTTTGGTATTCCTGCCTGCCGGATGCTCTCCCTCCTCCAGCTGCTTTGCGGATATATTCCCCGATAGGCCTCCACCGTGTCACAAGTCGGATATTTCCCGTACAAAAATCGTCGGACCATTCCGGCAGAATGGCCTGCGTTATTTTGCGTACCGTAACCACAAATACCACCGGCTGTCCGGCCAGCAAGGGCTCATCATAGGATTCAGGGAAGGTCAGGTTCAAACGCTTTCCACGCCGATCTGTGCACCGATCAGCTGTTCCTCAAATCCGGGGATAAAGCGGCCGGAACCGATCACCAGCTCATAATTTTCCGCGGTACCGCCCGAAAAGGCCACCCCCGTCCAGCAGTCCCTGAAAATCCAGAATAACGGTATCACCGTCCTGCACCGGACGATCGGTAATCTCCCTTTATCTCGGCGTGTTCACGCCGTATGGCCGCCAGTTCCTGTTCCACCGTCTCGTCGGTCACCGGTTTAAAGCACCGGCGCGGATATTTCAATCCCCGCATAGCGGCCCAGGGAGAGATCCTGCGGCGCCGCAGAAGCTTCACTGCTTTCCGGCAGAAACGGCAGGCTCTGCACAACCGGCTGCCAGAAAAACGAAACCGGCCGTCACAACGGCAAGCCAACGCATCCTTTTCATAGAAACAATCCTTTCTCTGCATGCAATTCACCCCAAAAAGACCGGCCGGCCGCCGAAAAAGCGCTGCCGGGCATCGCTATTCTTTATACCACATTTCGTACAAAAAGAAAACCCCGCTCTTTTTTGTAACCAAATTGCAAGAATTCCTTATGCAATTCTATCGTTTTTGCCGCGTTTACCGTCTTTTCCCGTCTGCCTTTTTTATGGTATACTGGAGGTAATTGGGCGATTCCGCCGCCGGCTTCGGTAAGGTTTGACATAAAGCATGAAACCGGCCGATATAGTAAAGAATAAGGGAATAAGGAGGCGATATGAGCGGGGGGGTTTAACCAAGGAAACGGCGCGCGTCGGCTATTATGACCGGCTGCGGGTGCTCGCTATGACGGCGGTCATCCTGATTCATGTATGCGGCTCGGCGGCCACCTCACTGGCCGCCGACGACGGCAGACACTGACGTTCGGCTGGCATTTGGCAAATGTCCTGGATGCCGCCTCGCGCTTTGCTGTACCGCTGTTTTTGATGCTGACCGGTGCCCTGCTGCTGGGCAGCGACAAGGCCTTTGTCCGTAAAAAGCATCTGCTCTCCCGCAGACTGCCACGGGTTCTGGTGCCGCTTGTTTTTCTGGACCGTTGTTTACTGGGGGGCTCAAATGGCTGACCGTCCCGGATTTTTCACCGGCAGATGCGATACGGCACTTTTCCGCCAGCCGGCCGAAATCCATCTGTGGTATCTGTATGCGCTGGCGGCCATCTATCTGCTGCTTCCGGTTTTTCGGCTGATTACCCGCTGCGCCAACAGACATACGGTGGGCTATCTCCCCTGCTTGTCTGGTTTGTATTCAGTTCGCTCTGGCGCGCAGCTGCCGGCCTGTTTCCGGCGCTGGCGCTTCAGGATTATGCCAACCTGGACATTCTCGGCGGTTATGCCGGCTATGTCCTGCTCGGCTGGTACCTGTCCACCGCTCCCCCTGCCAAACCGCACCGTCTGTGCCCCCTCATCGCCGTCGCGGGGATGGCCGTGACCGCGATGCTCACCTGGCTTGATGACCCGGCGCGCAGGCGAACTCAACGCGGTCTTCTATCAATATTTCATGCCGAATGTCCTGCTGACGGCCGTCGGCGTTTTCGGTGTTCCGCAGCACCGACAGCCGGCCGGCATCCCGCGCCGTGACGGTACTGGCCTCCCCGTCTTTCCGGCGTATATCTCTGCCACATGCTGTTTTTCCGGCTGCTTGAACCGGTATTTTTCTGCTCTGCCGTTTCCTGCGGTGCTGACCATGCTGCTGCTTGCGGCGGCCGTTTGGCTGCTGTCTGTGCTGCTCAGCGCCCTGCTGCGCCAGGTTCCGGTGATCCGTTTCATTACCCTCGGCGAACGATTTCGGTCGTAAGGTTTACATTCGGGTCGTTTTTATGCTATTCTAATACAAAATCTCCTTTTAGCTACGTTCGGAAGGAAAGGATGAATTCAGGATGAAAAAAAGCCCTGGCGCTCTTTTCAGTTTATTTTTTGCTTTATTGTGAGCCTTTCTCCCCTGCCGCTTTAGCAGAGCCGGAAGAAACAAAACACGCCCGTTGCCATCCGCGGTGTGGACAAAAACGCGCTGGCCATCATCGGCCGGCAGCTCACCGTCCGGCTTGAAAGCCAAAACGGCAGTCAGGGGCTAAGCGGTCTCCGCGTCAAGGCTTCTGCCGGCGGCAGTGAACTGACCGCCGCAGCCGGTGAGGATGGTACGGTTACGTTTTCCATTCCCGAGGGCGCAGAAGAGGTCACCGTGTCGACGGAAGAACAGGAAATCAATGGCGTGACCTTCGCGGCAATGGAACCGGAAACCGTGCCGTTTTTCGAGGAACTCTCCCGTACCTTTAATGGCGATACCGGAATGCTGACGGTCAAGCTGTCGGGAAACCGCTGGAAGGTTTCGCAGGTTCGGGTCGACGACACCATCAAAAAAGTCACCACTTCGTCGGATGGCTTTTTCCGCCAATCTGGGCAACAACATTTCCCCCGCAGGCACAGCCTCGCCTATGGAGGTGAACAAATACGTCATCCGAGTCGCCCCATTGTCCTGGACAGAAGGAACGCTGGATGTCAATATTGATGCAGCGTATAACAACGGCACCATCACGGTCAAACTGACCGATAAAAAGTGGCAATATCCGCTGGCCGGACTGCGGGTCATTGTCCGCATCGGTTCCACCGACCTGCGATCGACGGCACCACCGGTGACGATGGCGTGATTGCTTTCCGTCGAGTCCGTATCGTATCGGATTTGGCTACGGTTCAGATAGTCGTGGAAAATCAGGGAAGATCAAAACAATCCTTCGATAAAATACACCGGGGCCATTAAGGCGCTGGAGGAATCCGGCCCTCCGACCTCCGACGATCCTCTCTCCACAACGACCACCACGAACAACGATACCACAAACACGCCTCCCCCTCGGATTCCACCACCCCCCACTTCCGGGAATACCACCGAAACCACCCAGACACAGGCCACCATCACCGGCGCCGGCACCACGGCAATTGACGATAAGGGGATGATTTCCCTGAATGTCACCTATGAAAACGTGGTGCTTGGCAACTTTGGCCTGACACAGGCCGATTTTGCCGACCGCGCGCGGCTGATTATCACCCGGCTATGTTTGAGTCTCTCTGGTCGGCACATTCTCCGGCGGCAGCGTCATGATGCTGATGCGTCATGCCAACTCCTCCATTCAGCCGCAGATGATTACTGAAGCCACTGCCGGCAACAAGGCGTATAAGCTTCCTATGACGTGGATAAAGTAGCGCACACGACCTTTTCCCTCTCGCTGGTGCTCAACGATCCGCGCGTGGGTGAGGTGATTTTCCCAGCGGTCAATCGAGACGGAAAAAACGTGCAGTATACCATTCCGCTGCCGGTACCGGCCAGCATGAAAAAGCGCGGATATTATCAGCGTCGCGGTATACGGCGAAAATGGATTGAGCAATCTGACGCAAACCGAAGTAAAGACGGCTATATCCGCTTTACTACCAACAATCTTTCGACCTTTACCCTGCTGGGATTCATCCCGTCTTCCGCTTTTCGTTCCAGCGGCAGTCCGGCCGTGGTTATTATCATGCTGGTCATTGCGGCGGTGCTGCTGATCGGCGCCGGCCTGCTGATCTTCTTCTTCGTTATCCGCAAGCCAAAGGATGGCGACGATACGCCGCCGACCCGATGACGGCGAAAACGGCGGGGACGGCGACAAATCTCCCGGACCGGATGGCGGTATACCGCCGCTGGACGGCGGAGAAGGAAACAGCGTGACAGCTGTGCCGCTGTACGACCCTTCCGCCCCAAATACCGGTTCTCCCCTCTCTAATACAACGCCTGCGCCGGTGCGGACGCCTGTGGAGGACGAAAGCCGGGATATCTATTCCTCCTCTGCGCGTATGCCTTCTGCTCCGCGTGAGATTGCGGAGGATGTATCCCTCGGTTTCCTTCCTGAACGACGATACCAGGCGCTGAAAGAATAAAAAGCGGGTTGCATCAACTTGATGTGACCCCAAAAGGAACAAATAGTTCAAGCTGCCGATAGGGCTTGCTGTCTGTGAATTGCGGGCGGCAAGCCCGCTTTAGTTTTGACCTTATCCTGCGGTTATTGTAGTAAATCAGAATCCATCGGCAGCTTCTGCGTGATCCCCGCGTTCACCATCACCCGGACATCCTGCTGCTTGGCCTTCCCGATATAGGCGGCCAACACAGCGTTCACCGTGACGTTTTCAGCAGCCCTCCTTTTCCACCGCTGAAAGTCGGTCGTTCAAAATCGTCTATGTACTGACGGATTTCCGTGCATTTTCCGGCCGCATGTCCGGCAAAACCGCTTCTGCCAAAAAGCTGTCCACAGGGTGTTTACAGGACGGCCGGCGATCTGCTATACTGATACTCACACAAGGAGGAGAACGCCATGATCAAATGCCTGTCCTGGAACGTCAACGGCCTTCGCGCCTGTTTGGGCAAGGGCTTTGCCGACATCTTTCAAAACGAAAACGCCGATATTTTCTGCCTGCAGGAAACCAAGCTTCAGGCGGGTCAGCTGGAACTCGAACTGCCGGGATATCACCAGTACTGGAATTACGCCGACAAGAAGGGCTACAGCGGTGTGGCTGTATTCTGCCGCCAGCCGCCGGTTGACGTGCGCTGGGCTCGGCGTGGACGCGCACGACCACGAAGGGCGCGCGATCACGCTGGAATTTCCCGCCTTCTATCTGATAAACGTGTATGTCCCCCAACGCGCAGGACGGTTTGGCGCTCATCGCCTACCGTCTGCAGTGGGAGGCGTTTCCGCGCCTATCTGACGGCGCTCGATCAGAAAAAGCCGTGGTGGTTGCGGCGATCTCAACGTGGCGCATCGGGAAATCGACCTGAAGAATCCCGGGCCGAACCGGGAAAGGCCGGTTTTCGGACGAGGAACGCGCCGCATTTCCGCGCTGCTGGACGCCGGCTTATCGACAGCTTCGGCTTTTGCATCCGGAAGAGACCGGCGCTTACAGCTGGTGGTCCTTCGCTTCCACGCACGCGAAAACAACGCAGGCTGGCGCATCGATTATTTTCGTCTCCCCAGCGGCTGTCCGCTCAGGTACGGAGGCGAAAATCCGCCCGGAGATTTACGGATCGGATCACTGCCCGGTGGAACTTCTGCTGGACATGCCTGAGCGCGGCCGGACCGCAGCGTAAAATTCGGAAAAAGCCCGGCCGATCGGCCGGGCTTTTTTCGCTGCGATCCGCGGGGAAATCCGGGCAGCCTGCCCATGTCCTGCCGAAACGGATAGCCTGTTTGCCGCTGCCGCCGGGCTATGCGGTACCCGCATGTACAGCCCGAGCCGGTATCCTGCGGCGGCTCCACGCTCCCTTTTGCGGAATACGTCACGTGTCGCAGGCGGGAAAAGCGCCCCTGTTCCAGGCCGGCACGGCGGTGCCTGCCGCGCTATGCCGCAAGCGAGGCAGTCAGTCCACCATGCACGGCTCCTCCAGCAGCGGATGCGGACGCGCCGGAAATCATTCGCCAAAAGCGGCGCTTTTGATCGGCGTTTTCTTTACGGCCCGAGTGCATTACCGCAGACGCCACAAGACACTCTTCGACCAGGCACGGTGTCCCCATTCGCAGGACAGCGAGACATCCCACGTCCAGCCGCATGGTGAAAGCGGCGGCAGGGTGTGAGCAGTTTCACGACTCAGACGCCACGCCGCCCACCGGCGTACTATCGCCGCCCGGCTCCGCGCCCGGTCACCGCACCAACTTTCACACGAAACCTCGCCGTCACCGATGCAGTTCCGGATGCGCGGATCTCCGAAGCGGACATGTCAAATCGGGTTGTCCACGCATACCGGTAGGGCGGTGATCGACTGCACCTCGCTGACAAACTGGTGATACCGGTTCCAGTACAGCGTATACGGTGCTACACCTCGGCACAGCGAGGCCAGGAACAAAACTTAGCACCAGCATCCACGGTCGCCGCCCGCTGCCGCAGCCGCAGCGATAAAACCGCCACGTCGAGCGCGGAAACGGACCCGCAGCCGATCACCAGCAAAGGTATAAGGACCCTCAGCGTTGAATTTTTAGGAAAATAAATCAGTTGGATCATCAGGATGATAGCAGCTCCATGCGGAAATACATTCTCTCCCCCCCGGCTCATAGCCGGTCATCACCATTTCTCGTAAACGCCGTCATGGCCTGAGTTGTTCGGATGCGTCACGGATCTCAGCGAGACATAATCCGGATTGTCTGCCATAACGACTGAGGCGGCCGATCGACACACCTCGCTGATATATCGGTGATCCCCACCAGCGCAGCGCACACTGCGCCCGCAGCCAGAGCCAAATAGTACAACCAGCACGCGATTACCGCCAGACCGTTTACCTGCGTCAGCAAAACAACCACGTCGAGCGCAAACAGCGCGCAAAACAACCACGTCGAGCGCAAACAGCGTAAAACGTCACCCGTGTAAAAAGTTTCTCCTCCGGGAAACGAATGCCCATAAAATCAGCAGCAGCGCTGGATAAAAGCAGCCAGACATAGGAGGAGATAACAAAGCGGCTGAAAAACGAAGGGATAGAGCGTTTTTTCGGCAAACCCATTCCCCCTTTTTATAAACCTGTACGCCTTCAGAATATCATTATCCCCCAGCGAAGATCCTGCAAGAGAGGAAAATCGGTGTCCCTCATAAAATTCGCCCGAACCTCGGCAGGCCGTGTCCCCTGTCAGCCGTCGCGTATCTGCTTTATCCGCGATTTCAGGCAGCCAGAGCCAGGCCCGGTATAGTTTTTGGGCACCGGTTGGCCAAAACAGGCGGCAGCAGTACTGCCGGCCGTTGTCAAGTGCCGAAGGGTTATGCCGCTGTCAGGGTGCAGGGCTTTGAAAAGCCTTTTACTCTCCCTCCTGTTGCATTAGTCGGCTATAATTGCGTACCATTTTCCTTCTTCAAGAACACAGAAAAAATTGTATATCCGCGGTTTGTTCTTCTTCAATAGAATCACTCACAACAGCAGAGGTTGTCGCCATACATTTATCTTTTCTGCGTTTGTCGATTTAATTGCGGTATAATAGTTCAGATACCATTCATACATTTTCTCTTCCCTTTTTCAACTCAATGTGAAATTCTGTCACTCTTATTTTTATCCGGTGTTTTCACCGCTTCAACCCACCAGCCTGCATTTGGATTTCTTCTTTATTTGCGTCTATGTAATACAAATAATCCGGCGGTACAATTTTTTTACAGGATTCTTATCAGAAAAAAGTCTTACAGTACTCCTCGATAGCCTTTTCCGGTGAAGAGTGCTTTTCTTCAACTGCTGCCGTGGGCGCAGTCTCGTTGTCTGCGCCTGACCGCTGGTATTTACCGCGCTCTCCGGTTTCCCGCTTTCTGCCCTGCTGCTGACCGCTGCACCCGCTCAACAGACACATATACAATACGGCGCATAGAATAATTTTCAGCTTCATTTTTTCATTCTCTCTCTTCTTTTTTATGCTTCCGGGGTATTGCCGGCTATGAAGCCAACGGCAGGACAAATTGCAGGTATTGATTTTTGGAGTTCAATTACGATTACCCCCATGCCGCCAAACAAAATCGGGGATAAGTTGCTGTTGCCGCCAGAGCATATACAATAAACAAGCATCCGCTGTCTGTTTGGCAGACACCGCCGTTTGCCCTGCCCTATATAAGCGGGTATTCGACATCCCCCATTTTAAATAGTATTTTACATAGTCTTTTTCTTCGTTGTATGTTGACATATTCACTCCATAGGCTATCAGCGAAGCCACCGCTCCAATACTGCATAAGACCATACACGCCACATAACCCGTTTGCCCTTTTTCAATTTATCTCCGATCGTGTTTTCCTTTAGCAATCTACCGCTCCTTAACTTTTAATTATTTCCTCATCTTCGTTCATAGCAACATACCATTTTTTCCATTTTGTAAAAAGGCACACGCGAATAGGCCAGCCAAAATTTTCAGCTTTATTATAGTTGCCTGTTGTGTCGTTATCGCTTGAGCACAATACATTTACATAGTATATCAGTACCTTTTTTCACTATCATCGGGAAAATATGTTCAAGCATACGGGGATCTTTTTGCTTCTTCTGACTGCACACAAATTTATCTGCCAAAGACACCACGCATAAAATCAGGTAAAAAAATCATCCTCCAATAAGCATTCAAATGATCATAAAGATTCACAATGTGGAAGGCTTATCGGGTCGACTGAGTTGTCATCCTCAACAGACTAGGCCATGATAATCTTTTTTGATTTCCATACCTTATCAGCTCCTTTTATATTACCATTTTTGAAATTCAAATTCAACGATGGTACATACCATCTGCCCTTTCGAACACAATAAAACCAGTTGTCATCCCCACTATCACCAAATCTTCACCGACATAATGAACCGTATATAGCCAATAATGACAA
>VOFK01001951.1_pt1 | contig 29234 bp, 41 predicted proteins | sample 5384121 | NCBI WGS metagenome assembly VOFK01 (sample SAMN12384730, study PRJNA508395) | human gut metagenome | isolation source: healthy gut J | host: Homo sapiens | reverse complement strand
GGCCCGGGCCCGCGGTCATGTCGGGTAGATGTCGTATTGGTCCGGTTTCCGGCTTCGCGCTACCGGTAAGTAAGGTTCTGTGTTGTTTTCCTGGTGCGAGACATGACTATTGTTTGGTTATATGAATAACGATGCTGCGCCGATCAGGCGGCATGGTCGGGCCGGGCCGGGGGCCCTATCCTGATCCGGTGGCCGTCGGCTTTCGAGCCGGCGTTCCGAGCTGGCCCGAACAGCGGGTAGGCCCGCGAGATATTCCCGCCGAGCACCAGCATGTCGGCGCGGAAGCGTTCCGCCACGGGGGCTGCGAATGCCGCCAGCCGCTCCCCGTATTCGTCGAACAGGCGCCGTGCCGCGGGGTCTTCCGCATGGCGTTCGGCAGCTTCGCGTGCGCCGCTTATCTCCTGCCCGGTCAGCTCCCGGTAGCGGCCGCATACCCAGCGGGTCGAGAAGGCCTCATCGACGATGCCCCTTCGAACGGCAGGCAGTATACCCAGCCGTTGGCGGGCACCTCGTCGCCCGGAGGTCACCAGCCTGCGGCCGGCCACGAAGCCCGACCCGACGCCCGTGCCGAGCGTCAGCGCCACTACGCGTTGGCGTCGTCCGCGACCCCGCCGAGGCATTCGCCCAGCGCGAAGGCCGCCGCGTCGTTGACGTAGCGGAACTCCCTCCGTGCCGCACTCCCGCAGCAGCGGGTAGAGCGTCGCCGCGACGTCGAGCCCGTAGATGCGCTGAACTTCCGCACGCCCCGATCAGCGAAATGCCCCGCTCGTAGTCGAACGGCCCGGGGAAGGCGAAGCCTGCGCACCGGATGCATCCGATGCCCGATGCCGCGGCCGTGCGCCGGATGTTCGCGGCCCAGGCCCCGGCGATCGTGCGGGCCCCGGCCGCCGCGTCGACTTTGTCCGTGTGTGCGGTTCCCCGCACAGTTGCCCCGTGGCGAGGTCTACCACCGCCGAGCAGACATGGCTGCCGCCGATGTCCACGCCCAGGGCGTAGCGATTATGTGCCGATTGTGCCATGACGGTATATTTTTCGTAGTTATTTGTTCAGCTGGGTGTTGGGCTCCGCGGCGAGGTTCACCCGCAGCGTGCCGCCGCCGACCACTTCGGCGAAGGGAAGCTGTACGCTCTGCAAGGGTTTGCCGTCCAGTTCCAGCGAACCGATATAGTAATTCTCCGGCGTGTTGCCCGTCGTTTCGATCACGAACTCCTTGCCCGTGTAGTAATCGGGGTTGAGGCGGATCGTCACCTTGTCGAACAGGGGGGCTGCCGATCTGGAACGTCGGGTCGGGGCGGTGAGCCCCTTCGCGTCGAAGAGCCCCATCGAGGCCATGACGTACCATGCCCCCCAGCTTGTCCCTGGTCTTCGTCCTGCCCGTAGCCGTAGCCGTGGATCTCCTCCGTGCCGTAGAATTCGTTGCAGATCGTGCGCATCCATTTCTGCGAGAGCCACGGTTTGCCCGAGAAGTTGAAAGCGCCGAGATGTGGAGGTTCGGTTGGTTGCCGTGGTTGTAATAGGCATGGACTCCCCGCAAAGGCATTGATCGTCTTGCCGCCGCCGAAGACGCTCTCGCGCGAGATGAGGAACGTGCTGTCGAGGCGGTTGTTGAACTCCTCGCGGCCGACCATCTCGACCAGCCGGTCGATGTCGTGGGGCACGTAGTAGTGTACTGCACGGCATTGCCCTCCTGAATCCGGCCCATGCCGCATAGGGGTCGAAGTCGGCGATGAACACCGCTGCGATCCCGCGGCCGGATGTACTTGGTTTCGGGGTCGAAAAGCAGCTCCCACCCGCCCGAGAGCTTCTTGAGCTGCTTTCGTAATCGGCCTCATGGCCCAACTGGCGGGCCATCTGTGCGACGGCATAGGCGCTGAACGAGTATTCGAGCGTATGCGATGCCGCGAATCCCGAGCCGTCGGGCGTGGTCTGCATGCCCAGTTCGGGCAGGTAGGGGCGAATAGCCCTGACTGACGACTTTTCCCGACGTCCAGTTGCCCGCGCCGGCCGGGCGGCCTTCGCTGCCCAGCTCGTTCTTGCGGGCGGCCTGGTAGCCCAGCGCCACGTCGAAGTTGCGGATGCCGCAGTTGTAGGCCGCGGCAATGGCGAGCCCCGTGAAGTTGGTGCCTACGCCCGAGACGTACTTGCTGCATGCGATGCCGTCGCCGAGCCATCCGGCGTCCTTGTAGACCAGCAGCTGGCTCGCCACCCAGTCGGCATAGTATTCGGGATAGGCGATGCTCCACAGCTGCGTGAGGTTCCAGTAGGCGCCCCAGATCGCATCGGTATTGTAATAGTGGTGTTCCGGCTTGCCAGCGCCGTCGAGCGCAATCTGCCCGACCGTGCCGTCGTTGGCGGGGTAGGCCCCGTTCACGTCGCTGGCCAGGCCGCGCCCCAGCAGGGCGTGGAACAGCCCGTGTAGAACTTCACGCGGTCATCGTGCAGGCCGCCCTCGACGCGAAGCCGGCCTAGCGCCTCTTCCCACGTGTCGTTCGCCTCGCGGCGCACCCGGTCGAAATCTTTCCTGGCGGCCTCCTTTTCGAGGTTCAGCCGCGCGTTCTCCACCGACGTGTACGACAGGCCGATCTTCAGCCCCACCTGCTGACGCTCGCGGGTGTCGAAACGCAGGTAGAGCCCTGCCCGACGCCTGTGCGGCTGCGCTCCCCCGCGAAGGTTTGCTCGCCGCTGAACGCGCCCCAGGCCGCAGGCTCGGCGTCGAGTACGGCGCTGAAATACATTGTCACCGTGGCGCCTTTCTGGTAAATGTCGACATAGGCGGGCTCGGTCACCACCAGCCTCGATACGTCCGTCGTCGGTGTAGGTCACCGACGCGTCGCGCACCGGGCCGCTTTCGCCCATGCGCGTCCCGATGTTGAAGATCAGGTTCGCCTCCTCCGTCGCCGGGAAGGTATAGCGGTGGAATCCGACCCGTTCGGTGGCTGTCAGCTCGGCGCTTGACGCCGTAATCCTTCAGCAGCACGGGTAGTAGCCGGGGCGCGCCACCTCGTCCTTCTTGTCGAAGCGCGAACGGTAGCCCGCGTCGGGGTTGTCGAGCGGCCCGGGTACGGTCTGAAGTTCGCCGACCGTCGGAGCCACCACCACGCCGCCGACCTGGAACTCGTGGAAGTTGGCGAAAGCCCTCGATCGAGGTGTGGCGTGAGTCGTAGCCCACGGCTTCCCAGCCGTTGGGATTCCCCCAGGTGGCCGTCGGTCGTCGGAGCCAGTTTGGCCATGCCGAACGGTACGGCCGCCGGGGTGAAGAAAGAACCACCGCGAATGTGCGGTGCCGATGCGCGGGTCGACGTAGTCCGTCAGCGGCTCCTGAGCCGTGCATGCCGACAGGCGGCCGTCGCGGAGAAGAGGATCAGTTTGTGCAGGTGTTTTTTTCATCGTTGATGTTTGCCGGCGGCCGTTGCGGCCGCCTTTGGGTTATATGGTTTTCTGTTTAATGTATATACATGAGGTGCGTGGCGTCCGTCTATTTCGCGGCGAACCTGCGCAGGGCGAGGCGCTGCCTGCCAGGTAGAGCATACAGGCCGAAATGACCAGCAGCGAACCGGTCTGGCTGCCCAGGAGGTCGGTCGTGAAGCCCATCAGGGGCGGGATGACGGCGCCGCCCGCAGACCCCGTGATCATCAGCCCCGAAATCTCGTTGGCTTTTTCCGGATGGCATTTCAGCGCCGTCGAGTAGATCACCGAGAAGATGCTCGAGCAGGCGAAGCCGATCAGTCCGACCAGCGCCAGCATTCCCACGGTACCCTGTACGAAGTAGAGGACGGCCATGGCGGCGATGGCCGCGAAGATGTGGATGCGGAAATAACGCACGTCGTTCATGCGCACCAGCAGGATCGAACCGATCAGCGCACCGACCGTGCGGCAGACGAAGTAAACGCTCGACCCGAGTCCGGCCTGCTCGACGGGGTAACCGCCGCGTTCGATCAGCAGCTTGAGGCGCTACGGTATTCATCCCCACGTCGACGCCGACGACGAAGACGATCCCGAGGAAGAGGAGGAGTACCGTGCGGTCTTTCAGCAGGGCGAACGTCGCACCGACAGGCGAGGCCTGCGGCGCTTCGGCCTCTTCGCGGATGGGGGGTGCACATGAGCCATGCGGCCGAGAGCAGCGTGATGAGCGCGAAGATCGGGAAGAGGTATTGCCAGTTGCCCAGCGTGCCGGCGGCGAATGCGGCGATGAAGGGGCCGCAGAACGACGAGACCGCCTTGACGACCTGCCTGCGGTCAGCGAACTGGTCAGCGCGTCCCCCCCTTTGACCACGTTGGTGAGCAGCGGGTTGAGCGACACTTGGAGGATCGTATTGCCGATGCCCAGCAGCACGAATGCCGTCATGCACGTGGCAAGGTTGTAGTGTACGAACGGGATCAGCATACCAATGGCCGTGATGCCGTTGCTGATCTGTACCATGTTCTTGCGGCCGAGGCGGTTCATGGCGAGGGCCGCCGGAATCGAAAGCAGCAGGAACCAGATGAAAACCATCGAGGGATGAATCCGGCGAGGGTCTCGCTGAGCCCGAAATCTTGCTGGACATAGCTGGTCGAGATACCGACCACGTCGCAGAAGCCCATGACGAAGAAACCGAACAGGACGGGCAGTAATTTGTGGAGTGACTTGTTCATTTGGGTTGTGGTGTTTGTCAGCCGTTGATGAATTCGATCAGTAGGTGAAGCTGTCGGCGCGGTAATAGCCGATGTTATATTCCACCGGGGTGTCGTTTACGTCGAGCACGAAGCGTTTGCGGACGAGGATCGGCTCCCCTTCGTTGATGTCGAGCTTTTCGGCCAGCTCCGCGTTTGCGCTGCGGGCATATACCATCTCGCGCGAGGTCTTGACGACGATGCCGTAATTCTTCCGGAGGTTTTCGTAGAGCGGGAGCGCCATGTCCTCTTCTCCGGTCATCGGGATCGCGGGGTTGAAATAGGAGATGAAATAGACGAACGGTAGGTTCGGGCGTCCGCGCAGGCGCTCCAGGCACAGCAGCCTGGCTCCTTCCGGGGCATTGAGAAACTCGGAAGCCTCGGCGGGCGGCGTCTTGCGGCTGATGTGTAGTTCGAAATTCTGCACGACCATGCCCTGGGCATGCATCTCCTGCGAAAAGCTCATCCAGTTGCGGGCGTTGCTCATCACGTTCTGGGGCGCCACGGTCGTCCCGTATCCTTTCTTGCGGATGAGCAGCCCTTCGAACACCAGCCGGTTGATGGCCTGCCGCAGGGTGTTGCGCGAGATGTTCAGTTCTTTGGATAGCTCCACCTCGTTGGGAAGCAGTTTGCCTTTGCGGTACTCTTCCTGCTGGATCATCTGTCGCAGCAGATCCTCGGCCTGCTGGTGCAGCGGTTTCGAAGAGTTCGGGTCGAGTTGTAATTTCATGTCGTTCGGGCTTTTGTGTTATCCCCGGATTATAGCCGTGCCGGGATCGGCGTATAGCATGGCGCGTAGGGCGGTTTGCTGCGGGCATCGGCGCAGGCCTTTCCCGGGGGGCTTTCCCCTGAGTCATTCCTGAGGGGAATCTTTACCCTGTTCGACCCGCTATGTTCACTTTTGTGTCTTGTATATGTTCTTATATTTATCAATATGTTCATGCAAATAAACGTAAAATATCCGAATTGTCAAAATCTATGTTCCCGATAATGTCGGTACAGGGCGGATATTTTTTCAAAAGCCTCGTTTGTTGCCTGTCATTGTCCTGTATTACTGGTGATTGCGTTTTTTTGCGGCCGATTGCCGTTTTTTTTGTCGCAGGCAGCGCCCGCCTGCGGGTTTGTCTGCACCTGTGTGGTGCCTCGCCTTGCCTGCGCCCGGTTGCTGTTGAGGATAGAGGGGCGTCTGTGGATGCGGGGGGATGGATTCCGATAAAAAAATAAAGGATGGACTTGTATCCATCCTTACCGGGGTTGTGGAGAATACCAGGGTCGAACTGGTGACCTCTTGCATGCCATGCAAGCGCTCTAGCCAACTGAGCTAATCCCCCGTTGTGGGTGCAAAGATAACGGAAATTTTTTTTATTTCCAAATAGCGGCCGGAAAAAATCGACCGCAGGATTACCATTGCTGCCGTTCGGAGGGGGTAGGGCGGGGCGTCCGGTATCGTTTTTGTCCGCCATGCGGATTATAAGGCTGTTTCCGCATTTTCGCAAGCATCTCCGCTGTCCGGGGGGCTTTCGTACCGGCATGGCGGGGGGGCATACTGGAGGCCGCCGGGCAATCGCTTCCTCCGGGGTGCCGTTTGTTTGTCCCGCCCCAAGGAAAAAGCCGGCGCTTCGAGCGCCGGCTTTCCCTGTATGGATGCCTCCCGGATCAGTGTCATGCCTGTTAAGTTATTCGATTTCCCACGTGGCGCCCGAATGCAGCAGCTCGTCCACCGAGCGGATCTTGCTCTGTGCCTTGACCTCCCTCGACCTGCCGGGCCTCGCGGTCGTAAACCGTGGCGTCCTCGACCGAGCGGATTACGCCAGCGCTACGGGGTAGTCGGGGTATTTCATCGCCGCCAGCATCGAGTGCAGCGTCGTGTCGCGCTCGTGGGCGTCGTGCGTCAGCACATCGTCCAGCGTGTAGCCGTCCTGGCCCACGGTCACCACCTTGAGCTTCATGTTCTCGAACACGATGCCCTTTTCCTTATTGGCGCCGAAGAGCATCTTCTCGCCGTGGCGCAGCGTCACCGTGCGTTCGGCGCGCGTGGCCTTGTCGGCTGCGAAGTCTGCGTGGGTCTTATCGTTGAAGATCACGCAGTTCTGCAGTACCTCGATCACCGACATGCCCGTTGTCCATGGCCGCGGCCACCATGCACTCCTTCGAAAGCTGCACCTCCATGTCGATCGAGCGGGCGAAGAACGTGCCTTTGGCGCCGATGACCAGTTCGCCGGGGTTGAACGGCTTTTCGACCGTGCCGTAAGGCGAGGTCTTGGTGATTTTGCCCAGCTTCGAAGTGGGGGGAGTACTGGCCTTTGGTCAGGCCGTAGATCTCGTTGTTGAAGAGTATGACGTTCAGGTCGACATTGCGGCGGATGGCGTGTATGAAGTGGTTGCCGCCGATGGCCAGCGAGTCGCCGTCGCCCGTGGTGACCCAGACGCTGAGGCGCGGGTTGGCCGTCTTGACACCCGTGGCCACGGCGTTGGCGCGGCCGTGCACCGAATGGAACCCGTAGGTCTTCATGTAATAGATGAAGCGCGACGAGCAGCCGATGCCCGACACGAACGTGAAAAGGTTGTGGGGCGTGTCGAGCGCGTCGGCGATCTCGGGCAGCGCGCGCTGTACGGCGCTCAAAATCGCGTGGTCGCCGCATCCGGGGCACCAGCGTACCTCCTGGTCGCTTTTGAAATCCGCGGGGGTGTATTTGTAGTTCTGCCATGGCGTTATTTCAATAAGGATTCGAATTTTTGGCAAAGCTCTGCAACCGTGAAGGGCAGTCCCTCGCACTTGTTGTACTGTTCGTAGCGGAACTCCTGCAAGTTTTGGCGCAGGTAGTTGGCGAACTGTCCTTCGTTCAGCTCGCAGACGACGATCCTGCGGAATTTCGAGAATATCTCGCGTACGCCGTGGCAGCGGGTTGATGTAGTTGAAATGGCACAGCGAAACGCGCTTGCCCTCGGCGCGCATTTCGTCGACGGCGTTTTGCAGGTGGCCGCGCGTACCTCCCCAGCCGACGACCAGCAGGTCGCCTTCCGCATCGCCCCATACGGCCTGTGCGGGAATGTCGTCGATGGCTTTGGCCACCTTCGCGGCGCGGGTGCGTACCATTTTCTGGTGGTTCGACGGGTCGTGCGAGATACAGCCCTTCACGCAGTCCTTTTCAAGGCCGCCGACACGATGTTCCAGTCCCGTCTTGCCGGGGAATGCCCAGCCGCGGGCCAGGTTTTCGTTGCGCACGTAGGGCATGAAACCGCCTTCGGGGGCCTCGTCCACGATCGGCGGCGTGATGGCAGGGTAGTCCTTCATCGCCGGGATGCGCCACGGCTCGGAGCCGTTGGCGATGAACCCGTCGGTCAGCAGGATCACGGGGGTCATATGCTCCATGGCCAGGCGCCCGGCCTCGAATGCGTAGTGGAAGCAGTCGCTGGGCGACGATGCCGCCACGACGATCACGGGGCACTCGCCGTTGCGGCCGTAGAGCGCCTGCGCCAGATCGCTCTGCTCGGTCTTGGTCGGAAGTCCCGTCGAGGGGCCGCCGCGCTGTACGTCGACCACCACCAGCGGCAGTTCGGTCATCACGGCCAGTCCCAGCGCCTCGCTCTTGAGCGACAGTCCGGGGCCCGAGGTGGTCGTCACGGCGAAATTGCCTGCGAAGGCCGCGCCGATGGCCGTGCAGATGCCGGCTATCTCGTCCTCGGCCTGCACGGTCTTCACCCCGAGGTCTTTGCGCTTGGCCAGCTCTTCGAGGATTACGGTGGCCGGGGTGATCGGGTACGAGCCGCAGAAGAGCGGCAACCCGGCCTTTTCGGCTGCGGCGCAGAGTCCCCACGCCGTGGCGACGTTGCCGCTGATCGAGCGGTAGGTGCCTTTTTCGAGCGGTCGGGCGCTACGGTATAGGTGTTTGCGAACTGGTGCGTATTGGCTGCGTAGTTGTATCCCGCCTGGATTGCCAGCTTGTTGGCTTCGGCTATGGCGGGGTTCTTCTTTGCGAATTTGGTTTCGATGTATTTGAATGCGTAAGCCTCCGGCCGGTCGAACAGGTAGAAGCAGATACCCAGTGCGAACATGTTTTTGCACTTGGTCACGCTCTTGTTGTCGAGGCCGGTCTCCCGGAGCGCGTCGCGCGTCATCGTGGTGATGCCGGGGATTACTACGTTGTACTCGTCGAGTTTCAGCTCGGCGATGGGGTCGAGCGTGGCGAAGCCCGCCTTTTTGAGGTGTTCCTCGGTGAGCGAATCGCCGTCGATGATCACCGTGGCATCCTTCTGAGCCATTTGCGGTTTGCCTTGAGCGCTGCGGGGTTCATGGCCACCAGCACGTCGCAGTAGTCGCCGGGGTTGAGCTCCCGGTGGCTGCCGAAGTGAACCTGGAATCCAGATACGCCCGCCACGGTACCCCCTGTGGCGCGCGGATTTCGGCAGGGTAGTCGGGGAAGGTCGAGATCCCGTTCCCGAGCAGTGCCGAGGTGTCTGAGAAAGCGTGCCCCGTAAGCTGCATGCCGTCGCCCGAGTCGCCTGAAAAGCGGATCACGACATCCTGCAACTCCCGTACATTGGTTTTCTCCATGTCTTGTTTCGGATTAGTAGGGTTTTTGAAAACAATATCACAAATATATAAATTTAGATAACTATATACAATTTTATACCAAGTACTTATTTTCAAGAATATACGAAAAAACTTAATCTATCTAAATATTTATCAATATAAATAATAAAAAATATAAAATATGGCAAAATTTAATGAATTGGTTTATGTCTCAGCAATTTGTCAGTGGATAAAAGAAATCAATGTAATTCTTGTTGGAAAATCTGGCAATATTATAAAAAACAACAATAACAGTTTGAAATATACATTAGAATAGTTATTTTTGTTTGTTAATCAAAAAACAATACTAAATTTAAAATTATTATGATTAAAAAATGATTTATTTGATGCTATATATATATCTGCATCATGCAACCCTGATATTGGGGGGTATTAGATGAACCGATAGGTCCCTCTAAACCACCTACCGAAGATCCTGTTATCTCTCCTTCAATTGATGATTTATTAAAAATAAAAATCAATGAAGAAGATATGATAATAGGAACAAATAGTTGGAATGCCATTGCATATGGAAATGGCAAATACGTGGCGGTTGGATCAAGTGGATATGTAACAACATCAACTAATGGAACAAGTTGGACTACACCTGTTCGTATAGGGACAGAAGATTGGTATAGTGTCACCTATGGCAATGGAAAATTTGTTGCAGTAGGTCGAAAAAATGCAATGATGTCAACAAATGGAACATCATGGACTACATATAACAATGTCTCAACTTCATATTTGATAAGTGTCACTTTTGGAAATGGCAAATTCGTAATGGTTGGTAGCAGTAGTTATATTGGAACTTCAACTAATGGAACATCTTGGACAAAACAAACAGCAAATGGTGGTTATTTAACTGATGTAATATTTGCAGGAGATAAATTTAGAACAGTTGGACAAGAGGGTTTATATACAGAATCTTCTGATGGAACAAATTGGACTACTAAAAGATTTGCAACATTGACATCAAATTATGTTACAAGAATTGCATATGGTAATAATACAGTAGTATTTGCAGGTGCAAGTGGTATAACATATAATTTTACAGAAGACGATCCTGATACTGTAAACTATGTAAATATTAGTAATCTCAATGGGATTAGGTCAACCAATAATTGTACAGATATAATATTCAGTAATGGTAAATTTATTGCGATGTTTAATACATACAATTTAATGGCAATTCTGGATATACGACTACATATTGTACTGTCATCGGATGGAAATACATGGACAGATTTAACCGCAATAACAGATGAAGACGGAAATATTGTCAATAAGAAAGAATCAAATGCAATTATAGTTATATAATAAAACAACATATTCTAAATTCAATAGAAGATATTATTAGTTAATATCTTCTATTTTTTTTATTTCAATTATCATATTTTTCTTATAATTATTTTGTAGTTGATTAGTTTTTTGGTTATTTTTTATCTCATAAAACAATAGTTATGAAAACTACTATATTTAATTCTATTATTGAACTGATAACTACTTTTGATACAGAACAGAAATGTATTGATTTTCTGGAGAAACAAAGGTGGAATGGTAAAGTTGTATCTCCTTATGATTCAAATTCAAAGGTATATAAATGTAGCAATAACCTCTATAAATGTAAGAATACAAAGGAGGTTATTCAATGTAAGAACCAACACCTTGTTTGAGGGTAGCAATATTTCATTAAGGACTTGGTTTTTAGCAATCTACCTGATTGCGTCTCATAAGAAAAGGTATATCATCCTGTCAATTGGCAAAAGACCTTCATGTAACTCAAAAACAGGTTGGTTCATTTTACAGAGAATACGTAAATGTTTCAACTTTGAAAACAAAACAGTTCTGTCAAATGAAGTTGAAATTGACGAGGTTTATTTGGGTGAGAGTCAGTTCCAAATCCAAAGGACAACCCGGAGGTCAAGGTAGAAGTACGAAATACAAGACTCCTGTACTGGGTATGGTTGAAAGAGAGGTAAATTGAATGCAATCAAAGTTCCGAACACCAAAGGTTCGACAATTATTCCGAATGTAGTCAAATACATCAAGGATGCAATCGTATATACAGATGAGTGGGTTGGATATAAGAATGTCAAAAGATTTATTTGAACATTACATTATCAAACATGGAGAAAACGAATATGTCAGAGGAAAAGTATATACAAATACGATTGAAGGATTTTTGGTCTTTGTTGAAACGAGGTTTCATTGGAACATATCAATACATTTCAAAGAAACATTTGCAACTCTATGTAGATGAATTTGTGTTCAGATACAATACAAAAGATGATAAGTGAATATGATAGATTTATCCACTTGTTGAGTAATATGTGTGTTAGAACAAAGATATAATGATTTGAAAATTGCATAAATAGATATTCTAATTCGATGATATAAATATAAAAATCAGATGTTTAGATTATGACACAAAAATGTTGAATTAGATATTTCTACAATGGAAATGACAATTGATGGTGAAAAAGGTTACAGGAAAATGTAGAAGTGAACCTAATTATGGATTAAATGAAGATTTAGATGATAGATCTATCAGAGTAGGAATGTATTTTCATTATAATTTATCAAAATCTGCTGAAGAACAATCTGTTATTATTGATATAATACAAGATATTATCAATGATGAAAATATTCCTTATATATTCAAGTTATACAATATTGATATGTTTATAGGTAAATTAAAAGATCTTGTGGATTTTAAGGAAAAAGGAGAAAACCTATATCCTTGAAAGATTGTCACAACTTCGTACAAAGTCATAAATTTTCTATCATTATTGTTAATACTATTTTCTAAAATGACTTGAGGTTTTTAATTCGTCATTAATCTTAATATATACATATCCTACAAAACGATATTGTTTATCATTATATGGAACATATCCATATATACATGTAAATATTCTTCAAATTCAAATTGAAGGTCGTCTTGTGTTTTTGTAGTTATCAGGTAGTTCTGAATTCAGGTTCATTTTGAATATTATTATCAATAAGAAAGGTACGAAAATTTTGCTTATCACAAAAATTTTTCGTACCTTTTTAAAAACAATTTACTTGGTATAAAATTGTATATAGTTATCTAAATTTATTGTCAGATTGTTCACGGCGGATGACTTTTTTGCGGCTCTAACTCCGGCGGTTTTTTTCTTTGTGCCTCCGTAATGCTGATAATCGCGCATTCAGAGGCTTGTTTCGCTGTTGATCGTTACCGGATTTTGTAATTTTAATTGCGATTTGACAGTAGTGGTGTTATTAAAAAATTTTGCGAATGCTGCTTCCGGATTGTAAGTGCCGCTCCGGGTTTTTCGAGGTTATTCGCCTCCTGATGTTCTCTCTGCCGTTGCTTCCTCCGCTGTTTCTTCCGTTGTTCTTTCTGCTGTTTCGGCTGCTCCTGCGCTGTTCCCGTGCAGCTCCTGTGCCGGGCGCACAACCCGGATTGGGGGGCTATGCGAAAGGCCGCTGCAAGATTGCGTTGCAGCGGCCTCGTTGCCGCTAACCTGTTTGTTATGCCGTATCCGGCCGGGAAATCCTGCAGGGATAGTGGCCCGGAAAATCTTGCGGGGGTGCCTGTCCGGCGTATTTTTGCATGGGCGCCCGTGATCCCTGCGTGGTTCGGTTGCCGGGGCGGGCAGGCTTGGACGTCTACCGGATACGGTTTCGGACGTAAACGAGTTTCAGCTCCTTATTTTCCGACGGGCGCTCTTCGATTTCGACTATTTTCGAAAGGGATTTTACCAGCAGCGACAGTTTTTGTACCCGTAATTGCGGGGGTCGAAGTCCGGCATCTTCTTGGTGAAGGCACCCCGCCCACGATGCCGAGGAAGGCCCAGCCGCTGTCGTCGGCGGCGTCTTCGATCGTGTTTGCGAGCAGTGTCTTGAAATCGTCGTCGATCGGACGGATGATCGGCTGGGGCTGTGCCGTATCCGGAGCCGGGGCGGCCTTCTTCTCCGCAGCGGCGGGTTCTGCGGGGCTGCCTCCGGCATGTCTGTTTCGGTGCATTGCGCCCCTGATGTTTTTTTTTCGGCGTCGCAGCTTTGGCTGCCGGCACAGCTGCCGTTGTTTGTGCCGGTGCCGATACCGGAGCCGGGGCGGGTGCGGGCTGCCCGAGTATCTCGACATAGATGAATTTGTCGCACGATTTGATGAACGGCTTGGGGGTCTTCTTCTCCCCGAAACCGAGTACTTCCCGTCCCGATTCGCGGATGCGGCTCGCCAGGCGGGTGTAGTCGCTGTCGCTCGACACGATGCAGAATCCGTTGACCGACTCTTTGTGCAGGATGTCCATCGCGTCGATTATCAGCGCCGAATCCGTCGCGTTCTTGCCTGTCGTGTAGGCGTATTGCTGGATCGGGGTGATCGAATTCTCGAGCAGCACGCTTTTCCATGCCGCGAATTTCGGGTCTGTGAAATCGCCGTAGATACGCTTGATCGTCGGCGTGCCGTAGTTGGCGATTTCGTCGAGTATGTCCTTGATTTTCCGGTGCGAGATGTTGTCGGCGTCGATCAGCACCGCGAATTTTTTATCGGATAGTTCCATGTCGGGCGGTTTTATTTTCCGAAAGATAGGAAATTTTTTCGGAATCAGGGTGCCGGTTCATCTTCTTTCGCGGCAGGTTCCCGGCTGCGGGTTCCGCCCTTCGCGCTTCAGCTGTGCCGTTTTTGCAGTACAATGTCCGGCAGCGGGGTTGCGGCGGACATCGGGGCGCTGCCGCCGGGATCGTTTCCCGGGAGATACGGGCATACGTGGCGCCCCGTCCGGGCCGCTACCGGATCGAGTTCATCCTGATGCTGGCCTTGACCAGCGCGATTGCCCTTATGCGGTTGATTGCCACGTCCTTGTCTGCGTGGTGCGGGTTCTGGCTCACGAGTTTCACATACCCCTCGCGGTCGGATTTCTGAATGTACTTCACCGTCACGTACTCCTCGCCGTCGATGTCGATCGACAGCAGATACATATCGCCCAGAAGATGTCGTTGATGTCGCCCAGTTGTTTGTAAAGTACGATGTCGCCGCTTTTGAGCAGCGGGTACATCGAATCCCCTACGATATATGGCGCCGTCGCATTTGGGCAGGTTTGGAATGTGGATGAAATTCACGGGTTTTGGCCTGCGCCTGGTCGGCGACAGCGGTAGCCAGCCCCGCCGTGCCCTCGATCGATAGAGGGGCACGCTCTGCAACGGCAGCGAATTGTCCGTGCGGTGCATGTAAGCTGTCAGGTCGGGTTCGGCGTTGAACATGTTGCCCTTGCCGGTTTCGAGCCATTCGGGATTTACGTTCAATTCCTGAACAGTATGTTGCGGTTGCGTGCCGAGAGCCCCGCCTTGCCGGTCTCGTCATCGAGAGCGCTGCTTGCATGCTGCCGCTGTGCCAGTTGTTCTTGCGTCATCCCCAACTGTTTCCGTATCAGTTTTACCCGTTCGTTCATAGCTTTTAATCGGAAAATTTTATATTAAAAAATTGAATATTTTATTTGGAAATTCAATATTTGAACTTATCTTTGTCCTGCAAAGTTAAACAATTTATTTCTGCCTGCAAATTTATTTGCAAAAATCTTGCTAATTATCAACTATGTATTCCGGTTTCACCTGAACTTTACCATGAGGCGGCGGCACGGTTGTCGGACGCCATCGACGGCGGGAACTATTTTTCGGGTTCGCTCGCGTTCCGCTTCGGCGATACGGACTGCCGCCTCACGGCGTCGGTCATCGTCTACCGCGGCCGCCTTTCGCTGCCCGAAGGGGTGCAGCACCCGTTACGGATCTCGTGCCCGTCTGGTGGGAATTCCACACCACGCAAGCCGGGGGCGAAGTGCTCAACGACTTCGACTTCTCCGAGCTGAAGCGCTGCGTGTAATCCCGCTTCATCCGTTCCGGCCATCCCTCCGGGCCGGCGCAGCCCGGAACGGCATTTTTCTTCCAGAACCTCCGCCGCGCGGCGCCGCAAGGGTTCAAAAAATCAAACCAATGTCTGTTAAAACCGATCCGGCCTCTGCGGAAATTCGCCCGCAGAAGGTTTTCGTACCTGCCCGCCATTCTTCGATCCCGATTTCTCCGACCTTCGCGCCGCGCCCGGCCAGCCGTTTCCAGCGTCAGTCTGTACTCTCAGGCCAGCCGTCACACCCGGCCTTCCAGCTGTGCCGTCCGGCCTGTTTCCCCCCACCGCCCAGGTGCCATTGCCGGCCGGCCCGCCGTGCCCGGGTACGGGGCGGTCTGCACGGATGGAGCCGGGCCGTCCGGGGCTCTTCCCTCCGCCGCGGGTGTGCCCCCTTCGTTCGGCGCATTCGCGCTGGCGGTCTATCCCTTCCTCGAGCTGCAACCCTTCCACCGGGCGTATTACCGTGTGCTGGAGGCTTTTGCCGCCGGGCGCATCCGGCGTCTGATCGTCACCATGCCTCCCCAGCACGGCAAGAGCGTCGGCGCGACGACACTGCTTCGGCCACGTGCTGGGGCTTGATCCCGACCTGCGCGTTGCGATCGCCTCCCTATTCCGGGGCGCTGGCTTCGAAATTCAACCGCCGCGTGCAGCGCATCATCGAATCGCGCGAATATGCCGCGTTCTTCCCCGCCACGACCATCAAACAGGGGACGAAACCGCCCGGTTATATCCGTACGGTCGACGAAGTGGAGGTCATCGGCCGCCGCGGCGGACTGCTCTCCGTCGGGCGCGAAGGCTCGCTCACGGGTAACCGTGTCGACTGCTTCATCCTCGACGACCTCTACAAGGATGCCCTCGAAGCCAATTCGCCCATCGTCCGCGCCAATTGCTGGGAGTGGTATACCTCGGTCGTGCGGACGCGCATGCACAACGCCTCGCGCGAACTGATCGTCTTCACACGCTGGCACGAGGAAGACCTTATCGGCACGCTCGCCGCGCGTGAACCCGTCGTCGTCAATTCACCCGCTGGGCGCAGCTCGACGGGCTGTCTCCCGACACGTGGCTGCACCTGAATTTCGAGGCGCTCAAGGCCTCGCAGCCCACCGAGGTCGACCCCCGTGTCCCGGGCGAGGCGCTGTGGGAGGGGCAGCAGGGGCGTGCGTTGCTCGAAGCCAAACGGCGGCTCGACCCGCTGCAATTCGAAAAGTATGTACCAGGGGCATCCCTCGTCCCGCGAGGGTTTGCTCTACGGGCTGAACTTCGCCGAGTACGACCAGCTGCCGCACGAGATCGTCCGCCGCGCCAACTATACCGATACGGCCGATACGGGCGACGACTACCTCTGTTCGCTCTCGTATGCAGTCGATGCCGACGGGGTGGTCTACATTACCGATGCCGTCTATTCGCGCGAACCGATGGAGGTCACCGAACCGCTCGTGGCCGGGAGGCTAGTGCGCTCCGACACGCGGCAGGCGGCCGTCGAGAGCAACAACGGCGGCCGCGGTTTTGCACGCTCGCTGCAGGCTTTGGCACCCTCCGTGCGCATCGAATGGTTCCACCAGGGCGCCAACAAGGAGGCGCGCATCCTCTCCAATTCGGCCACGGCGCTCCACCTCGTGCGCTTTCCCCGGGGCTGGAACCTCCGCTGGCCCGAGCTATACGCCCACCTGACGACCTACCGTCGGAAGTTCCGCGCCAACCGATGGCACGATGCCGCCGACGTGGTGACCGGTATCGTCGAGCGCGAAGCCCCCGGCCGCAACCGCGCCCGGGTGAGAGACGTGTCCGGTTCCTGTAATTCCCGCTCCCCGCCGGCATGACGGGGCGCTGCATCCTCCGCCCGTGCCTTCCCGACGGTTTCCGGCGCCGCCCGGCAGAGAATTAACAATTAATTCGTATGGGATATGGTGTGTTCCGTTTTGTTTTTCGTACCTTTGGTGCGTTAATTAGGTTTGCACTAATCCACAACAAAATGAAAGCATTGAAAATCGGAAATTTGCTCGCTCCCGTCCCCATCGTGCAGGGCGGTATGGGCGTAGGCATATCGCTCGCAGGGCTGGCTTCGGCCGTTGCCGACCAGGGCGGCATCGGCGTCATTTCGTCGGCCGGCCTGGGGTGATTTACAAAGACTATTCGAAAGATTACCGTACGGCCTCGATCTCGGGGTCTGAAACAGGAACTGAAAAAGGCCCGCGAGGCCACGAAAGGCATCGTCGGCGTGAACGTCATGGTCGCCATGTCCAATTTCGCCGACATGGTCAGAACCGCCATCGCCGAGAAGGCGGACATCATCTTCTCGGGCGCCGGGCTGCCGCTCAACCTGCCGTCGTTCCTTACCGAAGGAGCCAAAACCAAACTGGCACCCATCGTTTCGTCGGCGCGCGCCGCGAAGGTACTGTGCCAGAAATGGTTCTCGGAATATAAGTACATCCCCGACGCCATCGTGGTCGAGGGTCCCAAGGCGGGCGGCCACCTCGGCTATAAGGAGGACAGCTTGTCGACGAGCACTATGCGCTCGAGAGCATCGTTCCCGAAATCGTCGCCGAAGTACATGCGTTCGAGGCCGAGCACGGCTGCCATATCCCCGTCATCGCCGGCGGCGGTATCTATACGGGCGAGGACATCTACCGCATCATGGCGCTGGGCGCCGAGGGCGTGCAGATGGGCACCCGCTTCGTCACGACCGAGGAGTGCGACGCCGACCCGGCGTTCAAGCAGAGCTACCTCGATGCCACGCAGCAGGATATCGAGATCATCAAAGCCCCGTGGGTATGCCGGGGCGGGCCATCCACAGCTCGTTCCTCGACCGGGTGAAGGAGGGGTTGAAACGCCCCAAGAACTGCCCGTTCGACTGCATCAAGACGTGCGACGTGACGCACAGCCCTTACTGCATCATGCTGGCGCTCTACAACGCCTTCAAGGGAAAATTGCAGAACGGCTATGCCTTCTGCGGCGCCAACGCATGGCGGGCCGAAAAGATCCAGTCGGTGCGCGATCTGATGGCTTCGCTCAAGGCCGAGTACGACAATTTTTCGCTGAAGGGAAAACTCTTCGGCGTAAAATAATCCGGTCTCCGGAAAATCCGGTGCCCGAAGGAAAAAAGGCTCCCGACCTCGAAAGGTCGGGAGCCTTTTGTTGTCCCGAACTGGCCGGATGCTGTCCCGGAATACCCGGGAGCGATTCCGAATCGATCGTTGCCGTCCCGAAATAACCGCGGGCGGCCTCCTGCGCAGTGCTGAGGCTTCCGGGCGGCTATTGCTTTTTCTCGAAATGCTGGTAGTCCTTCAGGCTTTTCCAGTGGCCGCCCCAGGTGAATCCGTGGCGCAGGAACTCCCCCGGCAGCAGGGGGCAGTCCTCGGCGATCTTGGGGGAAATCCCGCTTCCGTTCGGCATAAGGGGCAGTTCCGGGGGGCGACGACCGAATGCGGCCGCCGTTCGTTTTGACATAGGGGGTTGTAGAGCGGGTTGATGTCGACGGCCATGCCCCTGCTGTGGCTGGAGAGCACCCCGGTTCCTGCGACGAACCGGAAGTTGAATGCCGAAGAGTTGTTGGCCCGCATCGAAGGGGCCGTCCTGCGCGTCGTATTCGTCGATCAGCACCATGCGTTCCATGGGGTAGGAGGTGTCGTAAAAGCACCCGGAAAATATCGAGCAGGTCGCCGCAGATCGCTTCGTTGCAGACCAGCTCGCCCAGCAGGGTTTCGCCTGCGAGGTTGCGGTGCAGCACCCGCAGGTAGCGGAGCTGAGCGGGGGACGGTGCAGTCCGGCTTGTAGGATTTGCCGTACATGCGCGCGAGGAGTGCGTCGCCGATCTCCGAACTGGCGAAACAGCGGTCGATGCCGTATTCCGCCACCGCTTCTTCCGTGACCTTTTTCCCCCGGCGCGCCATGCGCGAAGCCGCTCCGCATCGCCGTCGCCGGCGTATGCACTGCCGATCCCCGCCAGGAGCAGCACGAATGCCGCGAGCCGTTTCATCTTCCCGGCCGCATTACAGCTCTTCGAGCCGTGCCACGGGCGACACGTCGAGCGACGAGAAGTCGCCGTGCTGGTAGTGGTAGTAGCCCGCCATGGCGATCATCGCCGCGTTGTCGGTCGTGAACTTGAACTCCGGAAGGAACGTTCGCCAGCCGCGCCTGCGGCCCTGCTCGACGACGCCGTTGCGCAGTCCCGAGTTGGCCGATACGCCCCCGGCGATGGCGATGTCGCGGATGCCCGTGTCCTTCGACGCCGCGTACCAGTTTGTCGAGCAGGATCTCCACGATCGTGCTCTGGAGCGACGCGCAGAGGTCGGCCTTGTTGCGCTCGATGAAATCGGGGTCGCCGGCCACGGCGTCGCGCAGCGTGTAGAGGAACGAGGTTTTCAGGCCCGAGAACGAATAGTCGTAGCCCTCGACGCGGGGATGCGCGAAGCGGAATGCCTTCGGATCGCCCTCCTTGGCCAGACGGTCGATCACCGGGCCGCCGGGGTAGGGCAGGCCCATGACTTTGGCGCATTTGTCGAACGCTTCGCCTGCGGCGTCGTCGATCGTCGTGCCGATGATCTCCATATCGAGCGGCGAATCCACGCGTACGATCTGCGTATGCCCGCCGCTGACCAGCAGGCACAGGAACGGAAAGTCCGGATGGGGCAGTTCGCGGTCGGGCAGGTCGATGAAGTGCGAAGAGGATATGCCCCTCAGGTGGTTGACCTCGACCATCGGGATGTCGTGCGCCACCGAGAGCCCCTTTGGCGAACGATACCCCGACGAGCAGCGAACCCAGCAGCCCGGGGCCGCGCGTGAAGGCGATGGCATCGATCTCCCCGACGGTGAGCCCGGCCTCTCGGAGTGCCGTGTCGACCACCGGTATGATGTTCTGCTGGTGCGCCCGCGAAGCCAGTTCGGGGATCACGCCGCCGTATTTAATGTGCACGGCCTGGGAGGCGATCACGTTCGACAGCAGCAGGTTGTTGCGGATCACGGCAGCCGACGTATCGTCGCACGAGGATTCGATGCCGAGAATTGTAATATCCATCCGGTTTTTCGTTTTTTTAACTATTTTAGTTAAATTTGCAGGTTATAACGACCTCCTGATGCGCAAAGGTATAAAAATATTGGGAAAGGTGTTCTCGGTAGCGGTTTTGTTGCTGATAATTGTTCCCGTGGCGCTCTCGCTGCTGCTCGACATTCCCGCCGTGCAGAACTACGCGGTACAGAAAGCCGCGCATCGTGTCTAAGACGCTCGAAACCACCGTGAGCATCGACCGCGTGGACATCGGGCTTTTCAGCAAGGTCAAGATCAAGGGCTTCTACGTCGAGGATTACCAGCGCGACACGCTGCTCTACGTCGGCAAGCTCGACGCTTACATCACGGGGTGGGCATTTTCGGCGGCGGGGTGGAGCTGAGCCGCGGCGAGATCAGCGGGGCGAAGCTCTACCTGCGCGAGACCCCCGAGGGGGAGATGAACATCAAGCAGATCGTCAACCGCATCAGCGACCCCGACAAGCCCAAGAAGGGCAATTTCCGCCTGTCGCTGCGCAAGGCTTCCATCGAGGGCATGGATCTCTGTCTGGAGCGGCTCACGAGGCCCGATCCCGAATTCACGGCATCGACTTCGGCCACATGCACCTCTACGGCATCACGGCGCACGTCAGCGACTTCACCATCGACGGGCAGTCGATCTATACCACCATCGAGGCCATGTCGGCACGTGAGCGCAGCGGCTTCGTGCTCGACCATTTCTCGGGGCGTTTCTACCTGACCAACGGTGCGCTGGGCTTCGAGGATACCTCCGTCGTCACGCCCCGTTCGAACGTCGACATCCCCTACATTTCGCTCGTCGGCGATTCGTGGGCCGGCTACAAGGATTTCCTGGGCGAGGTGCGCATCGACGGCAAGCTGCGCAACAGCACCGTCTCCACGGACGACATCGCCTATTTCGCCCCGCGGCTCCGCGGGTGGCATACCGTTTTCAGCAATATCGACATCGATGTCGCGGGCGTCGTCTCCGACTTCACGGGCAAGGTCAGGAGCCTACAGGTGGGCCAGGGGACGTGGTTCACGGCCGATGCCGCGGTCAGGGGGCTGCCCGACATCCGCGCGACGCATTTCGACCTGACGATTCCGCGCCTGACCTCCACGGCCGAATCCATCGACGCCCTGGCTGCGGGCATCGGCGGCCGTGCGCTCTCCGACAAGCTGGTCGCGATCCTCGGGAATTCGGGCGACATCGACGTCAGCGCCCGTTTCCGCGGGCTGCTCTCGTCGTTCGACATGCGGGTGGGTGCCAAGACCGACGTGGGCGGCATCGACTGTAACCTGCAGATGAGCCCCTTGCGCGACGGGCGCAGCAGCGTCAAGGGCGATGTGGCCGCGCGCAACCTCAGGCTGGGCGAGCTGCTCGGCCGCCGCGACCTGCTGGGCAACGCCACGCTCACGGCTTTCGTCGACGGCGTCGTCGGGCGGGGGTTCACCGACGCCAACGTCGTGGGCAACGTCACGCAGCTGGGCTTCAACGGCTATGTCTACGACTCGCTGCGGCTCGACGGCCGCCTGCGCAACCGCGAGTTCGACGGACGCATCACGGCCCGCGACCCCAACCTCGACTTCGACTTCTTCGGCACGGTCGACCTGAACGACTCCGTGCCGCGCTACGACTTCACGATGGACCTGCGGCACGCCGATCTGGCCCGGCTGCACGTCAACCGCCGCGACTCGGTCTCGGAACTTTCGGCGCATATCGTCGCCAAGGCCGGCGGCCGCTCGCTCGATGACCTGAACGGCCGCATCCGGGTTACCGACGTCCTCTACCGCTATAACGACAAGCAGCTCACGTCGAAGAGCATGACCGTCACGGGCGAGAACTCGGCCCGGAGCAAGTTGGTCGAACTGCGCTCGGACTTCGCCGACGCCACGTTCCGCAGCAAGACCAGCTACCGCGAGGTCTTCCGCTACCTGCGTGCGAGTGCCTGGAAATACCTGCCCCCTGTTGCGGCACGGCGACGAGGAGTCGGTGCCCCGCGCATCGGGGGGTGGCCGTCGCCAACGACTATTCGCTCCTCTCGGTCGACGTCCGCCATATCGACCCGATCGCAGATGCCATCTCACCCGGCCTGCAGGTCGCCGATGGCTCGTCGCTGCAATTGCTTTTCAACCCCGCGAGCGACCAGCTTTCGCTCAAGGCGACTTCGGAATATATCGAACGCAAACGTATGCTGGCCACGCGGCTCAACGTCAACGCTTCGAACCGGGGCGATTCGCTCACGGTCTATGCTTCGGCCGAAGACCCTATGCGGGTATGCTCCACCTGCCGGGGGCTTTCGCTCACGGGCGGTGCGCAGGGGCGCGTGCAGCTTTCGGCAGGGTTCAACGATACGCTGCGCAAGGTATCCGGACTGGTGGGCGTCCGGGCTGACGTAGTCGACGAGCACGGGCCCAACGGCCGCATCGTCGACCTGCGCATCCTGCCGTCGCACATCACCCGCGGCTCGAAGACCTGGCAGATTTTCGCCCACAAGATACAAATCGACACGGCGCAGGTCGTGATCGACAAGTTCTACGTGATGAACCGCGAGCAGGAGCTGCTGCTCGACGGCGTCGCCTCGCGCAGCCGCGAGGATTCGGTGACGCTGCGCCTGCGCAATTTCGACCTCGCGCCCTTCACGCAGGTCATCGAACGCATGGGCTACGTCTTCGAGGGGCGCACCAACGGTTCCGCGACGATGAAATCAGCGCTCCATGCGGGCGAGATCACGGCCGACATCCTGCTCGACAGCCTTCAGGTCAACGACATACCCGCACACCGCCGCTGCGCCTCACCTCGCGCTGGGATTTCCTGCGCAACCGTGCGGGCGTTACCGTCACCGACCGCCATAAGCGCGATACGCTGGTGCGGGGCTTCTACGCTCCGTCGCAGGTGCGCTACTATGCCCGTCTGGACATCGACAGCTCGACATGGGGCTGCTCGACCCGATCCTCACGGGCGTCATTTCCGATACCCGGGGGCACGCCTCCGCCGACCTGGTGCTCCAGGGGCAGCGCCGCGAGGCCGACCTCACGGGCGAAATCCGCGTCACGGGGCTGTCGACGCGCGTCGATTTCACACAGGTGCCCCTACACCATGCCCCGGGCGGTGCTGAGCGTCAAGGGCAACCGCTTCCGGGCTTCGGAACGTCCCGATATTCGATCCCGAGGGCAACGAGGGGCGCTTCGACATCGACCTGAGCCTGCAACACCTCTCGAACATCGCCTACGACGTACGCGTCGCACCCCGGCAGATGCTGGTGCTCAACACCACCCCGCAGGACAACGACTCTTTCTACGGCAAGGGTTCTACGCCACGGGCTCCGCCCGACATTTCGGGCGACAAGGGGCTCGTGAAGATGGATATCGCCGCCACGACCGACGACCGTTCGTCGTTCTTCATGCCGCTGTCGAACAAGTCCAATATCTCGTACGCCGATTTCGTGACCTTCAGGGAACCGGCCAGGGTCGATACGGTCGACAACCTCGCCCGCAAGAAGATGATGTTCGAACGCAAGCGGCAGCAGAAGTCCGATGCCGGCAGCCGGATGGATATCTCGCTGGCACTGAACGTGCGGCCGGGCGTCGAGGTCGAACTCACCGTCTCGGGCAACACGCTCCGGGCGCGCGGCGACGGTACGCTCAACCTGCAGATCAACCCCCGTTCCAACGTCTTCGAGATGTACGGCGACTATACGATCACCGAGGGGAGCTTCCTCTTCTCGCTCCAGAACATCATCAACAAGAAGTTCATCATCGAGAACGGCTCGACAATCCAGTGGACGGGCTCGCCGATGGACGCCATGCTCAACATCGACGCCATCTACAAGCTCAAGGCGTCGTTGCAGCCCCTGTTGCAGGGTACGTCCGACAACCTCGCGGCTGACCGTTCGGTTCCCGTGGAGTGCGTCATCCACCTCGGCGAGCGGCTTTCGAACCCGGCCGTCACCTTCGACGTGCACGTGCCCGGCACCGACCCCGAGACGCAGACCGTGGTCGCCAATGCGCTGACCACCCCTGAGACGGTCGATACGCAGTTCGCCTGTTGCTGTTCAACAGCTTCATGGGCGAGAACAGTTCGTCGTCGTCGAACATCGGCACCTCGGTCTCGGCCGCCACGGGTCTGGAATTCGTGTCGAACATGGTGAGCAACCTACTCTCGAATGACGACTACAACATTGTCATCCGCTACCGGCCCAAGTCGGAACTGACCAGCGACGAAGTGGATTTCGGCCTTTCGAAGAGCCTGATCAACAACCGTCTGTTCGTCGAGGTCGAGGGCAACTACCTGATCGACAACAAGCAGGCCGTGAACAGTTCGATGTCCAACTTCATGGGCGAGGCGTACATCACCTACCTGATCGACCAAAAGCCGGGACGCTCAAAGGCCTTCACGCAGGCCATCGACCGTTTCGACGAGAACCAGGGGCTGCAGGAGACCGGCATCGGTATTATTTCAAGGAGGATTTCAAACAACCTGAAAGGTGCATGGAGCGTTTCACCAAAAAAACGCAAAGGCGGCGGCGCCGCCGCGGCGGCAGGCCGCCCGCGAACGCCGAGGAGCGGCTGCGGCCGAGGCCGAAGCCCGCGAGACGGATGCCGCCGGCCGAAGGGGATATTCGAAGGACGAAAAGGGAGGCGCCCGGTGAACGGGTCCGAAGAGAACGGCGAATCCGAAAAGAACGAAGGAACAAATTTTTAAAACCATAAAAACAAACGAAACGATGATGACATTTTTGCAGGCTGCCGAGGCGGTGGCCACCAGTGAAGAAACCCGCATGGGACTTTGGAAACTGTTTTCGATAGGCGGCTGGCTGATGTGGCCGCTGCTGGCGCTGGGGGGCGTGACGATCTTTATCTTCGTGGAGCGCTTCATGGCCATCCGCAAGGCTTCGGTGCTGGACATGAATTTTATGAACCGCATCCGCGACTACATTTCCGACGGCAAGATCCAACGGCCGTGAACCTCTGCCGCAAGACCGACACGCCGATCGCCCGCATGATCGAGAAGGGCATCGAACGGCTGGGGCGTCCGATGAGCGACGTGCAGTCGGCCATCGAGAATGTGGCCAATCTCGAAGTGTCGAAACTCGAAAACGGCCTTCCCTCGCTGGCCACGATCGCCGGCGGCGCGCCGATGATCGGTTTCCTCGGTACGGTGTTAGGGATGGTGCAGACCTTCATGGACATGTCGGCTGCGGGCGGCACGGTCGATCTGGCTCTGCTTTCGAGCGGTATGTATGTGGCGATGGTCACCACGGTGATGGGTCTTTTGGTCGGTATTCCGGCCTACTTCGGTTACAACTACCTGGTGGCGCGCATCGAGAAGCTGGTCTTCCAGATGGAGGCCAACTCGATCGCCTTCATGGACATCCTGAATCAACCCGTTCAAAAATAGTGTGACATGGCTATCAAACACGGTTCGAAAGTCGAAAAGTCGTTCTCGGCATCGTCGATGACCGACCTGATGTTCCTGCTGCTGCTCTTCCTGCTGATCGCCACGACGCTCATCAACCCCAACGCCCTGAAGCTGATGCTTCCCAAGAGCTCGAACATGCTCAAGGACAAGGCGATGACGACCGTATCGGTGCAGGACAGCCACAACGGGGCAAGTACCGCTACTATGTGGAGATGAAGGAGGTGGGCTCGATCGACGGCGTGGAGCGTGCGCTCAAGGAGCGCCTCGACGGACAGCAGGAGCCCACCGTGTCGCTCCATTGCGACAAGACGGTGGCTGTCGATGAGGTGGTCAAGGTGATGAACATCGCCAAGGACAACAACTACAAGTTAATCTTAGCCACGACCCCGAGGTAATCCGGCCCCGGGGCGGGCAGAACTTTGACGCCTATGTATTATTATGATCCGAATGACCGGCAGCCCCGCAGGTGGGCGGCAATCGCGGCGGGGGCCTATGCCCTCGTGCTTGCGGTGTCGTTCGCCGTGGTGTCGTTCGACTTTTCGCCCGCGCTCGAGAAGCCGGGCGACACGATCCTCGTGGACTTCACCGAGCCGCCGGCCCCCGAGCCTCCGCGGCCGCGGGTCAAGCCGGCCACGGAGCCGCGCGTGCACGATGAGACCGCTCCGGTCGAGCAGACGGCACAGGCGGCCGGCAAGGACGAGGTGACCCAGACGCCCAATCCGCGGGCGCTCTTCAAGATGAACAAGGGCGGCGTCGATGAGCCCGACAATGCGGGCAATCCGCGGGCTCCGGAGGGTGAGGACAAGGCCTCCGGCAAGGACCCGGACTCAATCCCGACGGACTGGACCAGCTGGACCAGGGGCTCAAGGGGCGCGCGCCCTGGTCGGCGCGCTGCCCAAACCCGACTACCCGGGCAACCGCAGCGGCAAGGTCGTCATCCGCGTGACGGTCGATGCCTCGGGCCGCGTGACGGGCGCCGCGTTCGAGCCGAAGGGCTCCACGGAGAGCGACCCCCGTCTGGTTGAGGCGGCCATTGCCGCCGCGCGCAAGGCCCGTTTCACGGAGAGCCGGGCCGCCGTGCAGGGCGGAACGATCACCTACATATTCCGCATGGAATGATGCTAACCCGAATTACGATGAAAACACTCCTGCTTACGCTTATTGCCGCGCTGTCGCTGACGACAGCCTCCGCTGCCGGGGACGGGCAGACGGACGGGGCGCACCTTGCGTTCGAGGACGCGACCTACGACTTCGGCGACGTGCCCCGCAAGGGCGGTGACCTGGTGCACGAGTTCCGCTTCACGAACGACGGGACCGAGCCCCTGGTGCTGCTGCGCGTCATCATCTCGTGTTCGTGCCTGAAGGCCGACTTCTCGAAGCGCCCCGTGGCGCCCGGCGATTCGGGCGTCGTGCGCATCACCTACCAGCCGCACAAGAGCGAGCCCGGCGCCTTCAACAAGGTGATCCAGATCTACTCGAACTCGGTCGATGGCCGCGACGTCATCACCGTGCAGGGCAACTCGATCGACGGGGATGCGGTGAAGGTGAAGACACGCGGCGGGCGGACGAAAATCAAGAAATGACCTATGGCAACACTCTTTTCGAATGCGACGCTGCTCCCCATGTGCGGGGAGGGCGCACGGACGTTCACCGGATCGGTGGGCGTCGCGGGCAACCGGGATCGCACTGGTGACCTCGGACGAGGGGGCCGTGGCGCAGTTCCGCGCCGCACCCCCGGCCTGCGCGAGATCGACTGCCGGGGCCGGCTGGTCATGCCGGGACTGGTCAATACGCACTGCCATGCGGCCATGACGCTCCAACGCAGCTATGCCGACGACATTCCGCTCATGCGGTGGCTCAACGACCACATCTGGCCCTTCGAGGCGTGCCAGACCCCCGATGAGGTGGCGCTGGGCATGGAACTCGGCATCGTCGAGATGCTGCTCGGCGGTGTGACCTCGTTCGTGGACATGTACTATTTCCAGGACCGCTGCGTCGAGGTGGCCGAACGCCTCGGCATCCGGGCCCTGCTCGGTTGCAACTACTTCGACAGCAACTTCGACGAGGTGGCCGGGCAGGTCGGCGAGGCCGTGCGCCGGGCTGCCGCCTCGTCGCGCGTGCGCATCGCCGTGGCGCCCCCATGCCCCTATACGGTCTCGCCCGAAAACCTTCTGCGCGGCCGCGAACTGGCCGAGCGGTACGGGCTGATGCTGATGACCCATGCGGCCGAAACCCGCGACGAGGTGCGCATCGTCCGCGAGCGCTTCCGGGCGGACTCCGGTCGAGCACCTCGACAGCCTGGGGCTGCTCGGGCCGAAAGACGATCCTGGCCCATTGCGTCCATGCGTGACCGACGGCGATGTGGCGACGCTCGCCCGAAGCGGCGTCACCGTGTCGCACAACCCGCAGAGCAACATGAAGATTTCGAGCGGTGTGGCTCCCGTGGCGCAGATGCTGCGCGCCGGGGTGACGGTGACCGTGGCCACCGACGGGCCCTGCTCGAACAACGATCTGGACATGTGGGAGGAGCTGCGCACGGCGGCTTTCCTCCAGAAGTCGGCGACGGGCGATCCGTGCGCTGCCGGCGTGGGAGGCCCTGCGGCTGGCGACGGCCAACGGCGCCCGGCGCGATGGGTTGCGCCGAGGGGGGAGCTGGGCGTGCTCCGCGAAGGGGCGCTGGCCGACCTCATCGTCGTGGACCTGCGCAAACCCCATCTGCAGCCGTTGCACGACGTGGTGTCGAACCTGGCCTATTGCGGCGGCCGCCGGACGTCGAGACGGTGATGGTCGATGGCCGTATTGTCGTCGAGGACCGGCAATATCCCCGGCATCGATCTGGAGAGCTTTACGGTCGTGGGCTCGAGGCGGTCGCCCGCATCGAATCGGTGAAGAGCCGCGTGGTGCGGAGTGACGTCCGCGGGCTGTTTGTCCGGCTGTCCGTCGCTGTGGCCGCCTGCATTGGGCCACACGTTTTTCTACGGTGTCGATGCGGCATTGCGGGACTGCAGCAACAAAAACGAGAACTCCGGCAACGGGTCCAACCGTTGCCGGAGTTCTTGAACATCCGGCGTCATACACCTCGTCGGGCCAGGGACACGGCTTGCCGGTAGCCCGGAAACCGGACGGAACGCCCCGACCCGGCGCAGGTGATGCCCCAGGTCAGCGGAGAGTTTCTTTACGATTTCAGGGGGTGTTCGGCGGCCAGATCCATGCTTCTCAGAGATGTCGTTCGGAATGTCGAACAGCTCCTTTTTCCCCGTTTCATAATAGTAGATCAGTTTCCAGTTGTCACGTCGGATCGTAGTGGTCATCGAGATGCCGGGACCGCCGCCGCCTCCCGCATGTGGGGGTAGTTCCAGTAGAGGCTTCGGTGGCGCGACGGGTCTCCCGTGCCCTTGAGCAGCGGCACGAAGCTGATGCCGTCGATCTCCTGCCGCACTAAAATCGTCGAGCGCTGGCTATCTCGAGGATTGTCGGGTAGAAATCCTCACGATCAGGTACTTGTCGCATCGGCTCGGCTCGACCCACCGTGCCCGGCCAAAGGACGATCATCTCTCCGCGGATACCGCCCCCAGGCTTGACCATCCCTTGCCGCTGCTGGCGGTACCGTGCAGGGTTCGTCGCGCCAGCGGCGTCGGTGCTGAAGCCTCCGTTGTCGCTCATGAAGATGAAGTAGTTGGTGCGCTCGGTCTGGCCGCATCGA
>VOFK01003886.1_pt1 | contig 29238 bp, 54 predicted proteins | sample 5384121 | NCBI WGS metagenome assembly VOFK01 (sample SAMN12384730, study PRJNA508395) | human gut metagenome | isolation source: healthy gut J | host: Homo sapiens | reverse complement strand
TCGGTATTACTTCGTTCGAGATTACATGTGCTGTCGATGTAGTCTTGATAAGATCGTGCTTTATAGCTCGCCTTGGGACATGAGCGCGACATCCACGTAAGGCAGTGGTGAAGTGCGCGCCGTCATCAAACAGTCGCTGCAATTGGAGAAGTGCGTGTTCTCAAGCCCAAGCTCCTTCGCGCGCTTGTTCATGCGCTCGACAAACTTTTCCTCGCTGCCGCTTATGTGCTCCGCCATAGCGACCGCGCAGTCGTTTGCCGAGACGACCCGCGATGCATTTGAGCATATCGCTGACGCTCATCTGCTCCCCTCAAGCTTCGAGGCACGCAGCTGCCGCCGAAGGATGCCGCGCGTTCCGCTTCTGCGACTGATGCACCGTGTCCAAGCCTGAGCCTGCCGGCCTCGATATCCTCCACAATGAGCAGCATCGTCATGATCTTCGTGATGCTCGCTGGAAATCCCGGCTCATGCGCGTTTTTCTCATAGAGGACAGTCCCCGTCTCCTTCTCCATCAGGATCGCCGCGGGGGCGTTGATCTCCGGCTGGGCGCGCCCCTCGGCCCCGAGCGCGAAAACAGGCGGAGAAGCAAGCGTGAATATCATCGAGATGAGAATGACGAGCGGCAGCAGACGTTTCATAGCGTTCCTCCATGCGGCGTTTGCCGCAATAAAAAAGTCGTAAAGATTTTTGCCGGGGCGGGCTGAGTTGCTTGTTTAAAGCTATGTGCGGCAAAGAGTATCTATGTTTCGGTTTACAAAATTATGGGAATTTCGAGCGGATACGACAAAATATGCAATACCGGCGTATAGCGCCGAATGCTGATGGCAAGGAGAGTTTTTAACACTTTCAACAGGGTTTTCAACACAAAGAAATGAATAAAATGTTACCGCGTCGCCAAATTCAGTTTACATAAAATCAGCATTGCTTTATTTCCGAGTCTCCGCATCCGCGCATCAAAAATTTACAAATCACATATTGACGGCAACAAACGCCGCAGAGTACAATAAGTTATACAAAAGAAGCTGGCATTGGAGGAAAACCGTATATGAGACGACCGTTCAGATGGGATAAAAAGTATCTCTATTGGGGTATAACAGCGTTCTGCGTTGTTGCCGCGGCGATACTGTTTTTATATGGCGCTCAACTATATCGCGCGTCGGCAGCGCGATAACGCGCTTTTAAGATCCTCAGCCCATTTATCTGGGGTCTTGTGATAAGCTATCTGCTCGGGCCGCTCGTGCGTACGCTTGAAAATAAGGTGTTCCGCCCGCTGGCGTCAAAAGCTCTATAAGAAGAACAAGCGCTCCGACGGGCACGGCTTCGCGCGCGGGATGTCGATCCCTCTTCTCGGAAATTATAATGCTGGCGGTCATAGCGGCATTGATCTACCTCATCATCCCGCAGCTGTACAGCAGCATTGAAACGATCGTCGTGAACAGCCCGACCTACATAGACAACGGCACTCAGTGGCTGACGAAGCTGCTTGAGGACTACCCGGAAATTGAAGAGTACGCCGTCCAGGCGCTGGGCGATATGAACGAGTTCCTTGCCAACTGGCTCAAGAACACCGTGCTCCCCGGTCTCGGCAACCTTATCACCAATGTCGGCGCGGGCGTGTACTACGTCGTGATGGCGATATATAACCTCGTTATCGGCATCATCGTCTCGGTATACATGCTCGGCAGCAAGGAGACCTTCAAGGCAAATGCCAAGCGCGTCATGTACACTCTTTTCTCCGTTGATACCGTGAAGAAGATATTCGACGGGCTTGACTTCACCGACAAGACCTTCATGGGCTTCATAAACGGCAAGCTCCTCGACTCCGGCGATCATATAGGCCTTATCTGCTAAGCATCGGCTGCGTCCTGCTGCGCATGCCATATGCGCTGCTGATAAGCGTCATCGTCGGCGTGACGAACGTCATCCCGTTCTTCGGTCCGTTCATCGGCGCTGTGCCGAAGTGCGCTCGCTGGTGCTGCTGGTCGATCCGTTCAAGTGCCTGATATTCGTTATTTTCATCATTGTGCTCCAGCAGGTCGACGGCAACATCATCGGCCCGAAAGTGCTCGGCAGCTCCATCGGCATCAACGGCTTCTGGGTCATGTTCTCCATCATCCTCGGCGCGGGGCTGTTCGGCTTCTGGGAATGCTCCTCGGTGTGCCGGTGTTCGTCGTTATCTATACGCTCATCAATAACCTCATTGACAGGAAGCTCAAGCGCAGCGACCTGCCGTATGAGACGGAGGACTATATGGACGTCGATTACATCGACCCCGCAACGCTCCAGCCCGTGAAGCACGCAGATGCGGAGCCCGGCGAGAAGGCATAAAACTAAACAGATTTTGAAGCTCCTCAGGCTTTTGCCTGAGGAGCTGTTCATATTTGTGCAAAAACTTCTTGTATTTTCTGTGAATTATATATAAGAAGGCCGACGAAACTATTGACAAAGAGGCGCGGCGATGGTATATTAGCACTCGAAAGGTAAAGGAGTGCCAACAGTCGATGCAGTGAGTGCTAAAAAGGTTCGGCAGGTATAAAATGGCAATCAGTGAGAGAAAAAAGAAAATACTTGCGGCAGTCGTCGATGAGTATATCCAGACGGCAGAGGGCCTGTCGGCAGCAAAGACCATTGCGCAGACTGCCAGGCTCGGCTGCTCCTCCGCCACGATAAGAAACGAGCTTGCCGAGCTTGTGAGCCTCGGCTAGCTCTCGAGCAGCCGCACACCTCGGCCGGCCGTGTCCCGACACCTAAAGGGTACAGGGATGTACGTGAACGAGCTTATGCAGCGGCAGAAGCTCAGCACTGAAGAGACGGAGGATATAAACCGCCGCATGAATCAGCGCCTGCAGCAGCTTGACGATACGATCGGCGATATAAGCCGCCTCGCCTCGCAGCTCACCGATTACCCGGCGCTCGCGCTCACAACGCGCGCCGCCGTGACGATAAAAGCGCGTCGACCTCATTTATGTTGACGCAAACACCTTTATTATCGTCCTGATGCTCAGCGACAATTCCGTCAAAAAGTAAGCTCGTGCATCTTCCGCTTTCGGTGGATCAGCGGCTCGTGCAGCGGCTCTCGGCGCTGTTCAACTCCAACTTTACCGATATCACCGAGGATCAGATCACCTCGCTTCTGATAAACACCACCGAGCGCGCGGCGGACGATACGATTGGTTTGACCTCCGTTATCTCCGCTTTCGCGATAGAAGTCCTCAGCGGGGCACATGCCCCCTCCGCTTACGTGACGGGCGAAAACAGGCTGCTCAATCAGCCGGGTACCGTGACCCGGACAAGGCGCACAAGCTCATGGGCTATCTCTCCGGCGGCGGATACATCCTCCCGCCTGAGGAGTTTAGAGACGATGTGGGCATCAAGGTGCTCATAGGCCCGGAGAACGTGGCCGAGGAGCTGAAGGGATTCAAGCGTCGTCATCGCAAGCTATGACGCGGGTGACAACACCCGCGGGCTGATCGGCGTAGTCGGGCCGACGAGGATGGATTATTCCGCGGTCGCCGCGAAGCTCAGCATACTTGCCGCGGGGCTCTCGCGCAGGCTCGGCAGCGGTGAGACGCCGCCAGAGGGCATGCACAACAAACTGATAATCAAGGGGGATGACCACAATGAGCAAGGATAAGAAAGAAGAAAAGAAGCAGCCGGCTCCCTGCCGCCGATGAAATAAAGGAAGAGGTCAAGACCGAGGAGCCCGAAATAGAAGCCAAGGGAAGCCGACGGCAAGAAGCCGGAAGCTGAAAAGGCCGAAGAGAAGAAGCCCGAGGAGAAAAAAGGCAAGGAAAAAGAAAGAAGAAAAAGAAGCCCGACCTCAAGGCCGAGATGGACACGCTCAACGACAAGTACCTGCGCATCTGCGCCGAGTATGATAACTTCCGCAAGCGCAGCCAGAAAGGAAAAGGACAGTCTGTACGGCGATGTCAAGGCCGAAACGCTCAAGAAGTTCCTGCCGGTGTATGACAATCTTGTCCGCGCACTGGCGCAGTCCACGGAGGACGAGTCTTACCGGCGCGGCGTTGAGATGATAATGAATCAGTTCAACGTCACGATGGAAAAGACTCGGTGTGACCGAGATAGAGTGTCTCGGCAAGAAGTTCGACCCCGCTTTCCACAACGCCGTTATGCACGTTGAGGACGAGGAAAAAGGGCGAGAACGAGATCGTCGTCGAGGTGTTCCAGAAGGGCCTTTTATGATGGGCGATAAAGTAATCAGATTTGCAATGGTCAAAGTTGCGAACTAAGTATCCCCGGCTGCACAATTAATTCAGCTATTACCGCACTGCGGTTTTAGTATATAATTCTCAGTAAAAAACAAATCCACATATATCAGGAGGAATTCACAATGGGTAAGATCATAGGAATAGATTTGGGCACAACTAACAGCTGCGTAGCAGTTATGGAGGGCGGCGAAGCCGTCGTCATCGCAAACGCCGAAGGCGCACGTACCACTCCGTCCGTCGTTGCATTCGCAAAGACCGGCGAGCGTATGGTAGGCCAGGTCGCAAAGCGTCAGGCCATCACCAACCCCGACCGCACCATCTCCTCCATCAAGCGTGAGATGGGCTCCAACTACAAGGTCAATCGACGACAATAAGTCCTACACCCCGCAGGAGATCTCCGCAATGATCCTGCAGAAGCTGAAGGCAGACGCCGAAGCATACATCGGCAGCCCCGTCACCGAGGCCGTTATCACCGTCCCCGCATACTTCACCGACGCTCAGCGTCAGGCAACCAAGGACGCCGGCAAGATCGCGGGTCTCGATGTCAAGCGTATAATCAACGAGCCGACCGCAGCCGCTCTGGCCTACGGTCTGGATAAGGAAACCGAGCAGAAGATCATGGTCTACGACCTCGGCGGCGGCACGTTCGATGTGTCCGTGCTGGAGATCGGCGACGGCGTTATCGACGTTCTCGCGACCGCCGGCAACAACCGCCTCGGCGGCGATGACTTCGACGCCTGCATCACCGATTACCTCGTCTCCGAGTTCAAGAAGACCGAGGGCATCGACCTGAGCGCAGACAGGTCGCAATGCAGAGACCTGCGTGAGGCAGCCGAGAAGGCAAAGGTCGAGCTCTCGAGCGTGACCACCTCGAACATCAATCTGCCTTACATCACCGCAGACGCCACCGGCCCGAAGCACCTCGATGTTACTCTGACCCGTGCAAAGTTCAATGAGTTGACCCACCACCTCGTTGAAAAAGACCAGCAGCCCTGTGAAGCAGGCTCTGTCCGATGCAGGCCTCAAGCCCAGCGACATCACCAAGGTCCTGCTCGTCGGCGGCTCCAGCCGTATCCCCGCAGTTCAGGACATGGTCAAGTCCCTTATCGGCAAGGAAGGCTTCAAGGGTATCAACCCCGATGAGTGCGTTGCTGATCGGCGCAGCTATCCAAGGCGGCGTTCTCGACCGGCGACGTTGACGGGCATCGTCCTGCGTCGACGTGACTCCGCTGTCCCTCGGCATCGAGACCCTCGGCGGCGTGTGCACGAAGCTCATCGAGCGCAACACCACCATCCCCACCAGAAAGAGCCAGGTCTTCTCCACCGCGGCAGACAACCAGACCTCCGTTGAGGTCAACGTCCTGCAGGGCGAGCGCGAGATGGCCGCTTACAACAAGAGCCTCGGCCGCTTCCATCTGGACGGCATCGCCCCGGCACGCCGCGGCGTTCCTCAGATTGAAGTCACCTTTGATATAGACGCAAACGGCATCGTCAACGTCTCCGCAAAGGATCTCGGCCGGCAAAAACGGGAGCAGCACATCACCATCACCGCTTTCCTCCAACATGTCCAAGGAGGACATTGACAAGGCAGTCAAGGAAGCCGAAATGTACGCTGCTGAGGATGCAAAGCGCAAGGAAGAGGTCGATGTACGCAATCAGGGCGACCAGATGGTCTACCAGACCGAAAAGACCCTCAATGAGATGGGTGACAAGACTCGACGCAGCCGACAAGAGCGAAGTCGAGACCAAGCTCTCCGCACTCAAGCAGGCACTCACCGGCTTAAGACCGACACCGCAGCCATCAAGGCCGCGACCGAGGAGCTGACCCAGGCCTTCTACAAGGTCTCCGAGAAGCTGTATCAGGCAGCGGGCGGCGCACAGGGCGCAGGCTTTGATCCCAATCAGGCCGGCGGCGCGAACCCCGGTGCAGGCGCACAGGGCGGCCAGGACTACTACGACGCTGACTACACCGTCGTGGATGACGACAAGAAGTAATTCCCAAGCAGAAATAACCTCTTGAGGCGGGGGTTGCAGCACCCGCCTCAAGAGTGCGTATTAAGCTACGCGCGTATCGAATAAAAAGACTCCATGCAGTCCGATGTTTTTGGGGTCGCATAGGAGGTGTGGGCAGCCCAAGGCGCGCAGCGGCGCTGAGGCTGCGAAGACAAAATGGCTGATAAAAGAGACTATTACGAGGTGCTGGGCATCAGCAAGGACGCCTCGGCCGATGAGATAAAAAAAGCATACAGGAAGCTCACCAAGGAGAACCACCCTGATCTTCACCCCGGCGACAAGGCCTGTGAGGAGCGCTTCAAGGAGGGCAATGAGGCATATGAAGTTCTCCCGACCCAGAGAAGCGCAAGAAGTACGATCAGTTCGGTCATGCGGCCTTTGACCCGAACGCCGGTTTCGGCGGTGCGGGCGGCGCAGGCTTCGGCGGTTTCGGCGGCTTCGGCGATCTGGGCGATATATTCGGCGACATGTTCAGCGGCTTCGGCTTCGGCGGCGGGAGCACGCGCAGCATCCGAACGCCCGAGGCGCGGCGAAAGCATAGAGACCTCCGTGACCGTGAGCTTTGAGGAAGCGGCTTTCGGCTGCAAGAAGGAAGTCACCGTTCCGCGCATCGAGCAGTGCCCCGACTGCAAGGGCACGGGCTGCGCGCCCGGTACCACGCCGGAGATATGTCCCGACTGCAAGGGCAGCGGCACAGTCAAGACCACGCAGCGCACACCGGTCGGCGCGGTGCAGTCCATGTCCGTGCCAGAAGCCGCGGCACCGGCAAGATCATCCACCAGCCGTGCAAGACCTGCCGCGGTATGGGTAAGATACGCCGCCAGCATAAGCTGACGGTCAATATCCCTTGCTGGTATCGACGACGGTCAGGCTTTTTCCGTCAGCGGCGCGGGCAACGCAGGCTTAACGGCGGCCCCGCAGGCGGCGACCTCATCGTCACGGTACTGATCCGCCAGCATGAGCGCTTCGAGCGTGACGGCACGTCCGTCCTGCTCGAGCAGGACATCAACTTTGCTCAGGCGACACTCGGTGCGGAGATTGAGGTCCCGACGCTTGACGGCAGGGGTGAAGCTGACCATACCCGAGGGCACGCAGAGCGGCACGACTTTCCGTATACGCGGCAAGGGCATTCCGTATGTCCGCGGCAACGGCCGCGGCGACCAGTTCGTCACGGTGAATATCAGGACGCCGAAGAACCTGACTTCCTCGCAGAAAGAGCTGCTGCGTCAGTTCGCCGCGTCAATGGGCGACCTTGACGGCGAATCCGGCAAGAGCATCTTCGGCAAGAAGAAAAGATAAAACATAAGACATTACAGTACATTTCAAGGCGCTGCGCGGCGTATCGCGCAGCGCCTTTTGCCGTTTCCTGCGGGTATATGACTCCCCGCCGCTTGCCATAGCCGCGGGGATGTATATAATGGACACGTAAACTATTTGCGCGAGGTATGAGCATGAGCAGGATCTTACTTTTAGAGGACGACCTGAGCCTTTATAACCGGGCTCTCCTTTGCTTTCAGAAAACAGGGCTTTGAAGCGGACAACGCCAGAACGCTCAGGGAAGCGGACGCGCTGTGGGCAGACGGAAATACGACCTTTTGGTGCTGGACGTGTCCCTGCCGGATGGCTCGGGCTTTGAGTTCTGCCAAAGGTGCGGCGCACATCAAAGCGTACCGATCATCTTCCTCACCGCGTCTGACGAGGAGACGAGCATCATTATGGGGCTGGACATCGGCGGCGACGATTACATCACAAAGCCGTTCAAGCTGGGCGTGCTGATGTCGCGCGTGAACGCCCTGCTGCGCCGGGCAGGCGCTTTCGGCGCGGCGGACACGGAGCTGTGCCCAACGGCATCAGAGTGCTTCTGCTCCAGAGTCAGGCTTTCAAGAACGGCGAGGCGCTTGAGCTGACGGCCGCGGAGTATAAGCTTCTGTGCCTTTTCATGCGAAATGCGAACACGGTGCTGACAAAGGGGCAGATACTGGACAAGCTGTGGGACTGCGAGGGCAATTACATCGACAGCAGCACCCCCTCACGGTCTACATCCGACGGCTGCGCATGAAAATAGAGGACGACCCGGGCGCTCCGCAGATGCTCCTGACGGTCCGCGGCATGGGCTGGGGCAAGTGGAGCGTCATCAGCTGAGGTGCGGCATGAAGATACTTGCGAATAAGGATATACGCGATCTCTTCCTCGCGCTCACGCTCGTTCTGTGCGCCCTGCTTCTGCTGACCGTGGGCTTCATGTGGCTCGCCTGCCGGAGCTTTTCACTGTGGCTGCCGCTGCTGTTCCTGCTCGCGGGCGGCGCGGTGTGGCTGCTCTGCCTTGGATATTTTAAGCGTCAGAACCGCTCAATGGAGCAGGCGGTATCGCAGATAAACGCCTACCTCGAAGGCGACCGCAGCGCCCGCATCGAGTGCGACAGCGAGGGCGAGCTGTACCGCCTGTTCCATTCCGTCAACTCTATGGCGGCCGTGCTGAACGCCCACGCGGACAACGAGCTGCGCGAAAAGGAGTTCCTGAAAAACACGATATCCGATATCTCCCACCAACTCAAAACGCCGCTCGCGGCGCTGAACATATATAACGGGCTATTGCAGGACGAAGACATTGACGCAAAAGCTGTGAAAGAGTTTGCCGAACTGTCCGAGCAGGAGCTTGACCGCATCGAAACTCTCGTGCAGAACCTGCTCAAGATAACACGGCTCGACGCGGGCTCCATCGCCTTTGAAAAGGACACGGAAAACGTCGCTGACATGATGCAGGATATCGCGCTGCACTTCGCGTACCGCGCAAAGCAGGAGGAGAAGGCGCTCACTCTCGCCGGTGCGGAGGACACTTCCCTTTTCTGTGACCGTGATTGGATCATTGAAGCCATCGGCAACCTTGTGAAAAACGCGCTCGACCACACGGATAAGGGCGGCACTGTACGCATCGAGTGGCGCGCCCTGCCCTCCGCCGTGCAGCTCAAGGTCGCAGACAACGGCTGCGGCATCCACCCCGAGGATCTGCACCATATCTTCAAGCGCTTCTACCGCAGCCGCTTCTCCAAGACACGCAGGGCGTCGGACTCGGCCTGCCGCCGCTGGCAAGGCGATAATCGAAGCGCATAATGGGACTATCGAAGTCGACAGTGAGCTTTGGCCGCGGCACGGTGTTTACCGTGAACTCTGAATCCTACAAAATTGTAGGATCACTGTAGGCTCGCTGTAATATTACGGTGCTATTCTTTCATGCACAGGCCGGAAGAATATGGTCCGTCCAACAGAAAGAGGTGTTTGCACTATGGATCTATTAGAAGTCAAAAATATTTGTAAGACCTACGGCAGCGGGGAGACCGCGGTCAGAGCCCTGAAAGACGTGAGCTTTTCCGTACCCAAGGGCGAATACGTCGCGATAGTCGGCGAATCCGGCTCGGGCAAAAGTACGCTCCTCAACATGATCGGCGCGCTGGACACGCCCACTTCCGGTAAGGTGCTGATAGACGGCAGGGACGTTTTCGCCATGGACGACAAGAAGCTGACCATCTTCCGCCGGCGGAACATCGGCTTTATCTTCCAGGCCTTCAACCTGATCCCGGAACTGACGGTCGAGCAGAACATAATCTTCCCCGTGCTGCTCGATTACCAGAAACCGGACAAGGCCTACCTTGAGGAGCTGCTGACAGTGCTGAACCTGCGGGGAGCGCCGCCATCATCTGCCGAGCCAGCTCTCCGGCGGGCAGCAGCAGCGCGTGGCCATCGGGCGCGCGCTCTTCACGCGCCCCCTCCCTGATCCTCGCCGACGAGCCGACCGGCAACCTCGATTCGCAGAACAGCAGCGAGGTCATCGCTCTGCTGAAGAACGCATCGAAAAAAAAGTACGAGCAGACCATCATTATGATAGCCCACAGCCGCAGCATCGCGCAGACGGCCGACCGGGTACTTCAGGTGTCGGACGGACGACTCACCGATTTCGGGAGGTGCCGGGAATGATGAGCTATCTCAGCCTTGTGCCCATCTCCGCGCGCGCGTTCACAAGCGCCACCAGAGCCGCATGACACGTATATGCATCATCCTTGCGGTGTTTCTCGTGACTTCTATCTTTTTCCCTGCTTGAGATGTGGACGGACGGGCAGACCACGGCCATGCGCAGCAAGACGGCGACTGGCATCGCGCTTCAGAACATGACCGAGGATAAAGCGGAGCAGATCATAGACGGCTCCGATGTAAAGTATTCCTCATGGTTTGACGCGGTCAATGCGGACGCAGACAGCGGCTATTACATCAGTGGGAAAACCGCCGTGCTCTACGGCGTTGAGGAGGCCTACACCGCGGATATCATGGACTACCCGCTGGAGGGCTCGTTCCCGCAGACCGAAAAAAAGTCGCCGTCAGCGCCGACGCAAAGGAACTGCTCGGCGTGCAGCTCGGCGGCAGCATTGTTCTGAGCACGCCCGCGGGCGATCTGAGCTATACGGTATCCGGATTTTTTGAGGACGACGGGGAATTCAACGACATCATCGACGGGGTCTGCGTCTATATGCGCAGAGACGCATTTGATGAAGTGCGTGAGTTAAACGGCGCAGAACCCGCGTCCCGGTTTTATATTCGCTTTCAAAGCGAGCGCGGGCTTAAAAAGGCCATAGCCGATATAAAGGCGCGGTACTCCCTCACAACTGAGAACGTCGTTGAAAACACGGCTGTCCTGAGCCTTCTGGGCGCGAGCAGCAACGAGAGCGTAAACGCCCTTTATCCTCTGGCAATATTCTGTTTTGTCATTATCCTGATCGCAGGCGTCTTTATGATCTCAGGCTGCATGAACAGCAACGTCGCGCAGCGCACGAAGTTTTTTTCGGCATGCTGCGCTGCATCGGCGCAAGCAAGCGGCAGATAATCCGCTTCGTGCGGCTTGAGGCGCTGAACTGGTGCAAGACGGCTATCCCCATCGGCTGCGCGTTAGGGACGGTGATATGCTGGATATCATGCCTGATATTGAGATTTTTCGTAAAGGGCGAATGGGCGGATATGCCGCTGTTCTCGGTGGTGAGCATAAGCGGCATACTCTGCGGGGCGTCCATCGGCGTCATCACCGTGTTCATTGCGGCGCAGGCACCGGCGGAGCAGGCGGCAGGGTCTCCCCCGCCGCAGCGGTATCCGGCAATACAGATGCCGCTCCAAATTTCGTCCGCGCGGCAAACACAAAGCTTTTCAAAATTGAAACCTCTCTCGGCGTCCACCACGCGATACAGTCAAAGAAAAACCTGATCCTTATGACAGGCCCTTTGCGCTGACGATCATGCTGTTCCTGACCTTTTCTGCCTGTCTTGACATCGTCCACAAGCTGCTCCCCATCCGTGAGAGACTTCACCCCGGACATCGCGATAACGAGTCAGGACGACTCAAACTCCATACCCAGCAGCATATCGCGGAGATTTCCGGAATACCGGGGTGGAGTCCGTTTTCGGCATGAAGCACAGCATCGAATATCCCGCTGAGATCAACGGACATGCAGCAACCGTTGACCTGTTTTCCCACGGGGACACCCCCTGCTGGACAGCTTCAAACGCTCCGTCATAAGCGGAGACATATCAAAGGTGTACGGTAATTCCGGTACGTAATGGCGGTATACAGCGACCATACAAGTCTTGACGTTGGGGACACGGTAAAAAATCGGGGACGAGGTACTGGAAGTCGGGTGCGTCCTGTCCGAGGGCGTCGGCAGCATCAGCGGCTCGCCGGTCATAGTATGCTCGGATGAGACCTACACGCGCCTGACGGGCGAGCAAGGCTACGCCATGATCGGCGTCATGCTGGAAAAAGACGCATCCGAAGCGGCGGTAAACAGAATTTATGCGCTGTCAGACGGGTACGTAATTATGGACCGCAGAGCGGAGGATGATACGGTCCAAGGCTCATATTGGGTGTTCAGGATCGCGGCATACGGTTTTCTCGCCATCATTTCATTGATAACGATACTGAACATTATGAACAGCGTCTCAATGGGCGTGTCGGCAAGGATGAAGCAGTACGGGAGCCATGCGCGCTGTCGGTATCTTCTTCGGGCTGCTGCTCCACTATCTTATCTACGTCAGGATAGTTATCACCCATTTCGGCGGCGCGTGGAGCATTCCCTTTACCGCTCTCGCCGCGGTGCTTCTGCTCGTCGTTTTCTCCTGCGCGGTGTCGATCCATGCCCCGGCAAAGCGCATACGCAGCATGGCGATAACCGAGACGATAAACGAACTGTGACGCACCGCGGGTTTAATGTTTATTTAATATTCCGTTATCTGAAATTTAATCTGCTCTCTCATAATGGGTGCATGCCCAATGAGGGAGCAGATTTTATTTTCAATATTTTTGGAGGATACCGGAATGAAAGAACATGTTATGAAGCTCAACTACCCAAAGACATTCAAGCGCATTATCGTGCTGTTTATCCTGCTGGCCGTCATCGCGTGGCTCTACAAGAGCGCCGTGAACGAGAAGATGAACAAGTCCCTCTGGCCGATACTCGGAATTTTCTTCAACATCTTTGCCGTCATGGCTTTCTGCATCGTGCGCGACAAGCCGGAAAAAGCGTAATACCAGCCTTAATAAAGGCTTAAAGAAAGTTCAGCCGTCCTTAATGGCATTTTGCCCGAGCCGCTGGTATGCTGTCGCCATAGATAAGAAACGAGGTGCTTTACTGTGCATACAGTTGAAATGATAAACTTTATAATCATGTGCCTGTTCTTCGCGTGCTACGTGTATCAGTTCGTATACATACCCATCGCGTGGCTGCCGAGGAAAAAGGAAACGCTCCACGCGCCCATGCACCGCTTCGCTGTGCTGATCGCAGCGCGCAACGAGGAGGCCGTCATCGGCAAGCTTATCGACAGCATAAAGGCGCAGAGCTATCCCGGCAGGCTCGTGAAGATATTCGTCGCGGCGGACAACTGCACGGATGCAACTGCCGAAGCCGCGCGCAGCCACGGTGCGGAGGTATATGAGCGCTATGACATGACGCGGCGCGGCAAGGGCTATGCGCTGGACTTTCTGCTCAGGGAGATAAAGCTGCGAGGGCACGGCCGCTTTGACGGCTACATAGTTCTCGATGCGGACAACGTCCTTGACCGGGACTTCATCCTGCACATGAACGAAACTTTCTCCGCCGGGCATGACATCGTCACCTGCTACCGCAGCTCCAAGAACTACGGCGACAACTGGATCTCCGCGGGCTACGCGCTGTGGTTCCTGCGCGAGTCGCGCTATCTCAACAGTGCACGCGCACGCCTCGGCTCAAGCTGCGGCGTATCCGGGACAGGCTTTCTGTTCTCACAGGCCGTGCTTTGACGCGCAGGGCGGCGGATGGCCGTTCCACCTGCTGACGGAGGATATAGAGTTCACGATCGATAACGTCACGCGCGGCATGAAGGTCGGCTACTGTCCGGACGCCATTGCATACGACGAACAGCCCATCAGCTTCCGTCAGTCCTGGGCGCAGCGCCTGCGCTGGTCGCGCGGGTACCTGCAGGTGTTCAAGAAATACGGACGCGCGCTCATCTCCGGCATTTTCAGCGGCAGCTTCTCCTGCTACGATATGGCGATGAGCATCATGCCCGCCGCCGTGCTGACAGGGCTGAGCATCGTCGTGAACCTCGGTGCTGCACTCGTCAACGTTCTGTACTATCATGAATGGGGCGTGCTCGGCGTCTCCGCACTGCAAACGCTTGTGAACCTCTATCTCACGCTGTTTATAATCGGCGCGATAACGACCGCGACAGAGTGGAAAAGCATCCACTGTGAACCGGCAAAGAAGATATTCTATGTGTTCACCTTTCCCCTGTTCATGCTCAGCTATGTGCCGATCGTTATCCACTCGCTCTTTGTCACGCCCGAGTGGACGCATATCGACCACACGCGCACGCTTGATGTGCAGCATATGCGCTGGCAGTACCGACGACGCAGTTTAAGTTTGGTTTAATCTTGCTTTATGCGTGTTTTTAAGCGCGTGCGCGATAACACCGTCCCAAGAGAGGGACGGTGTTTACTTATATCGGAGGTAATTTACAATGAAGAACAACATCGCGGCAGGGGCTCGCCGTCTCGCCGCACATTCTCAAAAGACTGATGGAGCGCGACATGGGTGCGGTGATGTACATGGTGATCGGCATGATGGTCGGCTCGCTCTACGCTATCGTCGTCGGCCCGACGCTCAAGGTGCCGCAGCCCGCAATGACGTTCGCCGACTTCAGCATAGTCTGGTTCATCATCGGCGCGGCGGCAGTGCTCGCGCTGTGCGTGTGCTCGCTGACGCTGTCATTGACAAACCGTTAAAAAGCAATGACTGCCTTTTTTCGGCAGTCATTGCTTATCAGTCTTTTTTCAATAGAAACGGCTTCCCCATCGGATAGGGCGTTGCGCGCCGGGCTGAATTTATCTGCGCCGTCATGCCCGCTCTGTCGGTGACAACGAGCCCTGCAAGGCGATCAATGCCGTGCTCCAAAAGCTCCGGACACATGGGGCAGCTCGGCCCCACAAGTATCGTATAGGCATCCCGGCACAGCTCCAGCAGATGCGGGAGCGTCTTGTTCACAAGCGTGCTCGCCGTGATTATGACCGTATCGCAGCTCGGCAGCAGCTCATCGCAGGCGGAATCCGGATAGTCGCCGGGCTTCGGGTCGCGCTCAAGCGTCCATATCTGCGCGGCGCTGCTGCGTATCCCGGGCGTCAGCTTGAGGTGCCCCCCACCACGCCTATCGTCTGCCCGCGCAGGTCAAGCCCCGCCGTGCAGTAGTTTTCGACCGGCTCGTAAGCGCCGAGGCTCTCCAGCCTCTCCGGGGTGTTATAATACGCGTTCACTGCCGCCATGCCGAAGGACGCCTCGCGCAGATTCCAGCTCTTTGATGCCTGTGCAAGCTCCCTGAGCGGAATACCGGTCATGTCTCCCTGAAGCATTCTCGGGGGCGGTATCTTCCTCCACGGTCATCGCGATGCCGAAGGCCGTCTCCGTTTCAGCGGCGCTCCAGCCCCCGCGCCGGATATCGCGGCGGCAACGGTCCTCTTCCGTGTCTATCCCGGCAAGCAGTGTATCGTATATAGCAAAAAAATCCTTCATATCCAGCTCCATGTGTGCATTAGTTTTCATTTATCATATCCCATATTTTCACCGTTGTAAATGGGATTTTCTTGACATCGGCGGCAAATGCGGTATTATAATAAATTTTGCAATCAGTCAGCGCCGCTTCATAAGCGGCGGGCAAATCCGGGTTTTAAGTCCCGGCAATTGTGAAAGGCAGCGATCCTCTTGGAAAATAAAGGAAAGAAAAAGTTCTCTCAGGCGATGCTGTTCATAATTCTCTTCGGCATTGTCAGCCTGTTTTCGGACATGACGCATGAGGGCGCATCGAGCATACGCGGCGCATACCTGTCCCTGCTCGGCGCGTCTGCGGCGACGATAGGCTTCATCTCCGGTCTCGGCGAGCTTGTAGGCTACTCGATGCGCTATGTATTCGGCAAGCTTACGGACAAATCCAAGCAGTATTGGCCGATGACCATAGCCGGCTACGTGCTGGATATCGCCGTCCCTCGCTCCGCCCTCGTCGGCGAGCACGGCTGGATCGCGGCCTGCGTGCTGCTGGTCATCCAGCGCATGGGCAAGGCGATAAAGAAGCCCGCGAAAGATACCATCATGTCCTTTGCCGCATCTCAGGAGGGCGGTCGGCAAGAGTTCGGCATTCAGGAGGTGCTCGACCAAATCGGCGCGTTCATCGGCCGGTGCTGCTTTGTACCTCGGTGATGCTCTTCAAGACCGAGGGGCACAACCTTTGAAATTCACTCCACCTGCTTTGCGGTGCTTGCCATCCCCGGCGCGATAACGCTCATCCTCCTCATCGTCACGCGCTGCAAGTTCCCGAACCCCCCGAGCATTTTGAACCGGAACCCAAGGAATACATTCCCTTCAAGATGAAAAAGGAGTTCATCCTCTATATTGCGGGTATCAGCCTCTTTGCTTTCGGCTTCATTGACTACTCGATAATTATCATGCACGTGTCGCGCACATACTCGCACCTCGCCCCCGGTCTGAGCGAGACGAGCGCGCTCGTCTCGACCGGCAGCCTGCCGCTTCTCTACGCGGGCGCAATGCTTGTCGACGCGGTGGCCGCGCTGTTCTTCGGGATGATGTACGACAAGAACGGCGTAAAGGCGTCATGGTCGACGGTCATCTCTGCGCCGTTTGCGGTGTTCGTGTTCGCGTTCGATTCCGTGCCGATGCTGCTCATCGGCGTCGCGCTCTGGGGCGTTGGCATGGGCGCACAGGAGTCAATACTCAAGGCCGCGGTCACGAGCATGGTGCCGAAGGCCAGCCGCGCGACCGGCTACGGAGTGTTCGAGTGCTCCTTCGGCGCGTTCTGGTTCCTCGGCAGCTGGCTCATGGGCGTGCTGTACGATGTCAGCATCCCGGCGATGATCGCCGTTTCGGTCATCGCGCAGCTTGCGGCGATCCCGCTCTACATAGGCTCTTCAAAGCTGATGAAGAAAGACGAATGAGGAGATCACAATGAATTTACTGCTTACCCTTGATGAAAACTATCTGCCGCCCTGCAAGGTCATGCTCTGCTTTCTTTCTTTGCCAGCAACCCGAATGAGACGGACGTGACGGTATATCTGCTCCACAGCGCCATCCCCGGCGATAAGCTGGAGGGAGCTCGCGGGTTTCTGCTCCCTCTTCGGCGCGAAGCTGCGCCCCATCACCGTTGACACGGCGCTCTTTGAAAATGCCCCGACCAGCAAGCGCTACCCCAAGGAGATGTACTACCGCCTCCTATCCCCGCTCATCCTGCCGCAGGAGGTGGAAAGGGTGCTGTACCTCGACCCGGATATGCTCATTATCAACCCGCTGTGCCCGCTGTGGGAGCTGAACCTGTGTGGAAAGACCTTTGCCGCGGCCTCTCATACGGGGCTGACCGAAATGGCAAATGAGATAAATAATGTACGGCTGGACACGGCGCATGAATATTTCAATTCCGGCGTTATGCTCATCGACCTGAATGCCGCGCGTAAAGAAAGAAGCTCGTCACTGCGGAGGATGTTTTCCGCTGCGTCAATGAGCACGAAAAGGAGCTGATACTCCCGGATCAGGACGTGTTCAACATCCTCTACGGCGATCAGACCGTGCCCGTTGACGACGTTATCTGGAACTATGACGTGCGCAATTACTCCAAGTACCTTATCCGGAGCACCGGCAGGCATGACCTGTACTGGGTCATGCACAACACTGCCGTCCTGCACTTCTGCGGGAAAAACAAGCCGTGGCACGAGGATTATAAAAATCCCTTCGGCATGCTGTACCTGCACTATATGAATCTTACCGAACGAAAAGGATAATTGACCCGCCGCTCAGTCGTTTATTGACTGAGCGGCGGGTCGTTTCTTTATATTGAGTCGTCAGGGATTCATCGTGTAGTTCGGGGCTTCCTTGGTGATGTAGATATCGTGCGGGTGGCTCTCCTTGAGACCGGCGCTCGTGATGCGCACGAACTTCGACTGGGTACGCAGCCAGCTGCTCGATATTGTGCGCGCACCGACATAGCCCATACCGGAGCGCAGGCCGCCCATCATCTGATAATGATGGTCTCGGACACGGGGCCGCGGAAGGGTACGCGCCCCTCGACGCCCGCCTTCGGGAACGAGCTTCTTGTTGTTCTGCTGGAAGTAACGGTCGCGGCTGCCGCAGGCCATCGCGCCCACTGCCCATGCCGCGGTAGACCTTGAACTGACGGCCCTGGAACACTTCGGTATCGCCCGGGGCTTCCTCACACCCGGCGAGCATGGAGCCGAGCATAACGGTCTTTGCACCGGCGGCAAGCGCCTTGACGATATCACCGGAGTACTTGATGCCGCCGTCGGACACGACAGGGATGCCGTACTTGTCGCCCATCTCGGCGCACTGGAGAACAGCGCTGACCTGCGGCATGCCGATACCGGCGACGATGCGCGTGGTGCAGATAGAGCCCGCGCCGATGCCGACCTTGACGCAGTCCGCGCCCGCCTTGATGAGCGCTTCCGTCGCCTCGGCGGTGGCGACGTTGCCCGCGACGAGCTGAGCTCGGGGTAGGCCTTCTTTTCGACCGTACGCATGATGTTGGCCGAGTGGCCATGGGCAGAGTCGAGCACGAGCACATCCGCGCCCGCGTCGAGCAGCGCGCCGGCGCGGTCGAGCACGTCCGCCGTGACGCCGATGGCGGCGGCGCAGAGCAGACGGCCAGATGCGTCCTTTGCGGAGTTCGGGTACTTGAGCACCTTTTCAATGTCCTTTATCGTGATGAAGGCCCGCAGGCGGAAGTTTTCGTCCACGATGGGCAGCTTCTCGTACGGTTCTTGTGGCGGCGCAGGATGGCCTTGGCTTCGTCAAGCGTCGTGCCGACAAGGCCGGTGACAAGCCCGGTCTTGGTCATGACCTCGTCGATGCGGCGGCTCATATCGGTCTCGAAACTTCATGTCGCGGTTCGTGATGATGCCGATGAGCTTGCCGGTCTCGTCAACAATGGGCACACCGGAGATGCGGAACTTCGCCATGAGTGCGTCCGCGTCGCCGAGGGTATCGCCGGAGCTGAGGTAGAAAGGATTTGTAATAACGCCGTTTTCGGAACGCTTGACCAGATCGACCTGCTCGGCCTGATGCTCAATGCTCATGTTCTTATGGATAACGCCGATGCCGCCCTCTCTCGCGACCGCGATCGCCATGCGGTACTCGGTAACGGTATCCATGGCGGCGCTCATCACGGGCACGTTGAGCCTGATCTTATTGGTGAGCCATGTTCCAAGCTCAACATCGGCAGGCAGAATGTCACTCTCGGCGGGAACGAGAAGCACGTCATCAAACGTGAGCCCCTCACCGACGAAACGGCTGCTGTACAAAATCCTTGAAGACCCATATGATATTACCCCTTTTCTTATTTTTTGCCATTTTACCAGATTCCGCAGTAAAGTCAAGAAGATTATTTCCCGTGGCTGCGGGCGTAGTAGAATATGTACTGCTGAGCAAGCCCAGCGTATTCCCCGAGCGTCGTGGGGTCAAAGCCCTTGGGGAAGTTCTCCTTGAGCGCGCGCTTTATCCACACGTCTATCGGGAACGCTTCGAGGTGGTACAGTCCGAAGAGCACGACGCAGTTTGCGACCTTAGGCCCCCTGCTCGCGCATGAGCCGCGCACGTGCGCTGACGCAGTCGCAGCTTATCAGTGCCTCAAGGTCGAGGCTTCCGTCCGCGACGGCCTGCGCCGCGGACATGATATACGACGCGCGGTACCCGCAGCGCAGCACGTCCAGCCCCCGGTTCGAGCGCGGCTATCCTCTGCGCCGATGGAAATGCATAGTACACCGCGCCCTCAAACTCAACGGGCTCGCCGAAGCTTTCACACAGCCGCTCGACGATGCCCTTTATGCGGCTGATGTTATTGCACTGGGAGATAATGAACGAGCACAGCGCCTCCCACGGCTCCTGCCGCAGTATCCTTATCCCCTGCCCGTAGGCTATGCAGCTGTCAAGATATTCCCCGCCGTGAAACCCTGCGCTTATCCCGGCATAGTCCCGGTCAAGGTCAAAGTATTCGCGCCACATTTTCTCAGGTGCATCCGAGCATAGGTACACTTCCCCGTTTTCCGTCCAGACCCGCGCGGGATATCCGAATGCTATGCCGCGGTACACGCCGCTCTCGTCCGCGTTCCAGCGGAAGCACTGCCCGCACTCAAAGGTCTTTTTTCTATATCAAGCTCACGCGCTGACGCCAGATGTATCGTCTCAGCCATTTATGCCACTCCCTGTTATATTTCTATTTCTGTGCCTTTCTGTACTCCGAGGGCAGCAGGTGGTAGCGCTCCCCGGAAGGCCGAGGAGAACTTACCCGCGCTGTCATAGCCCACGGCCTCGGCCACAGCGGCGATGCTCAGCTCCGTCTCCGCAGCAGCTCCGCCGCCTTTTCCATGCGGTGCTCCTTCATGTGCGAGGCTATCGACTCCCCGTACACCGCCTTGAAAACGTCCTTAAGCGTCGTCGGGTTCATAAGGTATTTGTGCGCAAGCTCCTCAATGGTGATGCGCTCCCCTCCGGGTGGGCAAGCAGCTCATCGTGCATGCGCCGCGCCGTCTCCACCTGCTCTACCGAGAATCCCTCGACGCTCTGTCCCGCAGCCTCGCCCTCGCCGCCGCGGGCAGGATATCTCCATGACGCGCTCTGTCACCTTATGCAGCAGCTGCGCTCGATCGTATCGGCCGCTTTATAATAAACCTCGCGTCCGTCGCGTCGGCTGGTGATAAGCCCGGCCTCGCGCAGCTGCCGCAGATGGTGCGACACCGCGGGGCTCGACATATCCACCAGCGCCGAAATATTCGCCACGCACTCCTCGCAGTGGCACAGCAGCCAGAATATTCTCAGGCGGCTGCTGTCGTCAAGCAGACGGAACATCCGGCCACAGCGTCAAAATCACGCTCGCGCACAAGCTGCTTTTTCAGGAAAGCAGCCTTTCTCGGATTTCCGTGATCATGGGGCGAAGCTTCTCGTCCATGGTGCATTTCACGCGGCGCAATGCCCGCGTTTTCCTTTCCATTTTCCTTTTGGAAAACATATTTTCCCTTTTTTGGCAGAGGCCGTCTCCGGAGGCATTGACTTTCCCCGCGCACATATTATACTTCAGCCATAAAAAGATTAAACAAGCACTTAATCATTAATCTTGGAAAGGAACTTATAAAAATGAAAAAGAGCTACAAGATCGATGTTGACTGCGCAAACTGCGCAAACCTCATGGAGAAGGCCGCAAAAGAGACCGCCGGTGTCAAGGACGCAAGCGTCAACTTCATGGCACTGAAGATGTTCGTCGAGTTTGAAGAGGGTACGGAGCCCGAAAAGGTCATGAAGGACGTTCTCAAGGCCTGCCGCAAAGGTCGAGCCGACTGCGAGATCTTCATGTAAAAAGCATCGCCCCGGCCTCGTTTACGAGCGGGTGTGCTATAAGACATCATCCAAAAGGAGAGCACCATGAACAGAAAGCAGAAAAAGAATCTGATCCGCATTATCATTGCCGCGGTGCTGCTGATTTTCATCAAAGCTTGTCGTCTCCCGGCATGGCTCAGCGTGGTACTGTATCTCGCGGCATATATAGTCATCGGCTATGACATTCTCCGCAAAGCTTTCAAGGGCATTCTCAACAAGCAGGTCTTTGATGAAAACTTCCTCATGGCCGTCGCTACTGTCGGTGCCATCGCGCTGGCCGTGTATGAGCGCAGCGCCGATCTTAGCGAGGCCGTCGCGGTCATGCTGTTCTACCAGATAGGCGAGCTGTTCCAGATCTACGCTGTCGGCAAGAGCCGCCGCAACATCGCGCCCCTGATGGATATCCGCCCCGACTACGCGAATATCGAAAAGGACGGCCAGCTTGAGCGCGTCGATCCGGACGAGGTCGAGATCGGCAGCGTCATCGTCGTCCAACCCGGTGAGAAGGTTCCTATTGACGGTACCGTCATTGAAGGCACCTCCAGCCTCAACACCAGCGCCCTGACGGGCGAGAGCCTGCCGCGCGACGTCGCCGTCGGCGATGAGATCATAAGCGGCTGCATCAACATGACGGGCGTCCTCAAGATAAGGACGAGCAAGGCCTTCGGCGAATCCACCGTCTCCAAGATCCTTGAGCTTGTCGAACTCCGGTGCGCGCAAGTCCCGCGCGGAGAGCTTCATCTCCCGCTTTGCCCGCGTCTATACCCCGGTCGTCTGCTACAGCGCTCTGGCACTCGCGGTGCTGCCGCCGGTCATTCGCCTCATCATGGGCATGGGCGGCGAGTGGAGCACATGGATCTACCGCGCGCTCACCTTCCTTGTCATCAGCTGCCCCTGCGCTCTGGTCATCAGCATCCCGCTCAGCTTCTTTGCCGGCATCGGCGGAGCGAGCCACGAGGGCATTCTCATAAAAGGTTCGAACTACCTTGAGACTATGTCTCAGGTAAAGACGATGGTGTTCGACAAGACCGGCACACTCACTCAGGGCGTGTTCCGAGGTCAGCGGCATCCACCACAGTGCCATTGAGGATGAGAAGCTCATAGAGTATGCGGCACTTGCCGAGTGCGCTTCCTCCCATCCGATAAGCCAGAGCCTGCGCCGCGCCTACGGCAAGGAGATAGACCGTGACCGCGTGACTTGGATATCCAGGAGGTCTCCGGCAAGGGTGTCATCGCCAAGGTCGACGGCGTGAGCGTCGCGGCGGGCAATGACAAGCTCATGGCACAGCTGGGCATTGAGGCCATCCCCCTGCCGCAGCGTCGGCACGGTTATAACATATTGCCATTGACGGCAAGTACTCCGGACACATTCTTATCTCAGATGTTGAGAAGCCCGACGCAAAGGATGCCATCAGCGCGCTCAAGCGCGTCGGTGAAGGAGACCGTCATGCTCACCGGCGACGCTGACAGGGGTCGCGCAGTACACGGCAAAGAATCTCGGAGTCGACGAGGTCTACAGCGAGCTGCTGCCCGGCGGCAAGGTCGACAAGGTCGAAATGCTGCTCTCAAGCTCGAAGGCCGCGGCAAGCTCGCCTTCGTCGGCGACGGCATCAACGACGCCTGTGCTCTCCCGCTGATATCGGCATCGCGATGGGCGCGATGGGCAAACGCCGCCATTGAAGATGCCGACATTGTCCTCATGGACGACGACCCGATGAAGATCGCCAAGGGCATAAAGATATCCCTGCAAGTGCATCCGCATCGTGCATGAGAACATCGTGTTCGCGCTCGTCATCAAGTTTGCGTGCCTGCTGCTTGGCGCGCTCGGTATCGCGAACATGTGGGCCGCGATCTTCGCCGACGTCGGCGTTATGGTTCTGGCCGTGCTCAATGCGATACGCGCTCTCAGAGTCTAAAAGCATACAACTAAAAAATTCCTGCTTGCGGGTGAATCCGCAGGCAGGAGTTTTTTATTATCTTTATACGCCGAAGCAGGCAAACATTATTACGAGGTAGACTATGTAAAGCCCGCCGATGAAGAAGCCTATCCAGCGCTTGAAGCGCCCGCAGATAAGCGCCGGGACGAGCGCACCCGCGGAGACGATAAGGCAGGCCGGGATATCCAGCAGCATACCCTGATTCTCGACCGTCAGGGGCTTGCCGAGAAGCAGCGCGCACAGCGGCATGATGAGCGTGATGTCCATCAGGTTTGCGCCGATGATGTTGCCGACGGAGAGGTCGGACTGCTTTTTCCTGATGGCGGTGATGGTCGTCACGCTCCGGCGAGAGGTGCCGATAGCGATCATCGTCGCGCCGATGATGGAATCGGGAACATGCAGCAGCTGTGCCAGCGCCGTGCCGTTATCAATAAGAAGCTGCGCACCGAGTACGATCGCCGCCGCGCCAAGCAGGAACTTGCCGATGTTTATGAGTATGTTCTTCCCGCTGGTGTCGACCTGCACTATCTCATTGCTTTCCGCGCCGTGCTCGCGCTTTGCGGAAATGAGGCTGTCCGCCATGAAGCCTGCGAAAAACAGCAGGATCACAACGCTCTCGATGATTGAGAGCTGGCCGTCCCGCGTGAAGGCGCACAGCACCGCGACCGAGCCGAGCAGCAGACAAGCCTTGACCGCGTACTGGCGGCGCGGCATCATGCACTCGAGACACACGAGCGACAGGCACATGATAAGTCCGGTGTTGGCCGTGACGGGCCGACAGCGTTGCCGACGGCGATATCCGCATTGCCCTCATAGGCAGCGAACACCGACACCATCATTTCCGGCATAGTCGTTGCAAAGCTCACGACCGTTGCGCCGATGATGAACTTCGGGATGCGCGACGCTTCAGCTATCCACGTCGCAGCGTCGACAAAGAAGTCTCCGCCCTTGATGATGCACACAAGCCCCGCTGCAAACAGCAGCAGAACAAAGAAAAGGTTCCCTCCGGTAAAATCGATACCCATAGTGATCTCCCTCCATCTGACGTGCAAAAAATAAGACTTCCGCACGATCAGCAAATGTGATGTGCTAAAAGTCTCATTACCTATCTTTACAGGCGCATGACCACCGGGAGAACTCCCAGGAGATTGTTGACCATGCCTTTGCAACTACTCCCTTTTAACGTTAGGCTATGTTAACATACCGTCCCTGCATTGTCAAGGAGTTTTTGGAAATGTCTATTGACTTAATTCTTAACAGGATTTATACTCGTAATGTTTTTTATTCAGTCGTGAAAGGAGTCTGCCATGAAGAACAACCGCCGTCAGTCACTGTACGCGCTGCTCGCTGCGATAATCTGGGGAGCCGCTTTCTCCGCTCAGAGCATGTGCGCGCAGTATCTCGGGCCGTTCACGATAACGGCTCTGCGTTCTATCATCGCCTTTTTGGTTCTGCTTATCGTCTGCCTGCTGCGCAGGAGGACCGAGGTCGGCTCCCGACGCGATATAATCGTTGGCAGTCTTATCTGTGGCGCGGCGCTCTTCGCCGCCGCAAATCTTCAGCAGCTCGCGATCAATATGGGTGCGTCCGCCGGTAAGGCCGGCTTTGTTACGGCGCTGTATATCGTGCTGTCCCGATAGGTCAGATGTTCTTTAAGCACTCTCTGCCGTCCCGCCACTGGATCGCCGTCGCCGTCGCCGTCACCGGCATGTATTTTCTCTGCATCACCGATGGCTTCTCCATATCCTCCACCGACCTTATCCTCCTGATGTGCGCTTTCCTGTTCACTATTCAGATCCTCTCGGTCGACAGGTTCAGCTTCAGGGTCGACGGGCTCGTGCTCAGCTGCGGAATGTTCCTCGTTGTCTCTGTGCTGTCGGCGCTTGTCGCGCTGCCGTTCGAGGGAGATAAGCGTATCGGCGGTGCGCTCGTGCATCTGGCCGCTGCTTTATATTTCCGTTTTCTCAAGCTGCCTTGGCTACACCTTCCAGATCCTCGCCCAGAAGGGCGGCAACCCCGCGGTCGTCTCTCTGCTGCTGAGCCTTGAGGCCTTCTTCGGCGCGGTGTTCGGCACGCTGCTGCTCGGCCAGCTCATGACCGGGCGTGAAAGCTTCTCGGCTGCGGACTCATGATCGCCGCAACGCTTATCGCCGAGCTTCCTATGCCCGTGAAAAAGAAATGAGTATACCGGCGTCCGGTTCAAGTCATAAACCGGACGCCGGTTTTTTGCATTGCGACGCTTTGTGTCTTATGTCTATACACGCATCCTCAATTATTCTGCTGGACGTTCGGGAAATCTATGATATAATAATTGTACCAATTTCGGGCAAAACTTATTGAAAATCGGAGGATCGAATGAATTACGACAAGCTGAAAAATACTGAGCTGTTCCTTTTTCGACATGGACGGTACATACTTTATCTGGGCGACAATGTTTATGAAGGCTGCCGTTGAGCTGATGGAGGATCTCCCCCGCCTCGGCAAAAAATACATATACCTCACAAACAATTCCTCCCGTGCCGGTGAGGATTACATCACGCGTCTGCGCCGCCTCGGCTTCCCGTGCGAGCGCGAGAACGTGTTTACCTCCGGCATGGCAACGGGCATGTACCTCAACCAGCGCCACCCCGGTGCCAAGGTGTACCTCGCCGGTACGAAGGCCTTCTACCGCGAGCTTTGTCAGCTACGGCATTGACCTCGTGAATGACGAGCTTGGGCACCGAGGCCGAGGACGTCGACGTTGTGGTGCAGGGCTTTGATACCGAGCTTGTGTATGAAAAAAGCTTGACAAGGCCGTCCACTTCCTGCGCCGCGGCGCGCACTTCATCGCCGCCAATCCCGATTGGGTCTGCCCATGCCGCGCGGCGAAGTCCTGCCCGACTGCGGCAGTATCTGCGCCCTGCTCACCGCCTCCAGCGGCGTGAAGCCGAACTACATCGGCAAGCCCAACCGCAACATGATAGACGTTATTTCCGCCATGACCGGCATCCCCAATGAGAAGATATGCGCCGTCGGTGACAGACTGTATACCGACATTGCCGTTGCTGTTGCAGAACGCAGGCTCCGTCTCCGTGCTCGTCCTCTCAGGCGAGACGGATCAGAAGATGGTCGACGAGGCCGAGCGCAAGCCGGACTATGTCCTTGCCGACGTTCATGAGCTGCACGAAATTCTCAAGAGCCTGTAACAGATATTCATAACCCACGCGCCGTACCTTGATGCGGTACGGCGCGTGGGTTTTCATTAGGTTCTAAGCCAATTTTCAACACGAAGATGGGCGCTTTTTTCATGCGGAACGGATCTCCCCTACGCTCTAATATACCGTGATGTCCGTCCCGCACCATTATTACAATTAGTGTGCTTACATAGTCCGCCCAACCGCAGATTTCTACCACGCCCCTGCGCGTGGGATCTTCCTGTGGCAGTTTCTCAAAACAATGCTTGCATTCTGCGGCTTTTTGCAAGTTTTACGATCTCAAGACCTCGTTTAAAAGCAGCCTCGTTCAACGGATTCAGTTCCGGGCGTTTTGCGCCGAGTTTTCTGAACGCCGTTTGCAGTACATTATCTGCGGGCAAAGAGATCAGAGTAACCGATGACCGCGCCGGTCATGACCAGATTCATTACCTTTGGTGTGCCAAGCTCCGCGGCAATGTTCCCAGCCTCCACCGGAACTATGTCAATATCGCGATATTGCGGTATATCTGTTACTATTGAGCTGTTGACAAATAGTGCTCCTCCGTTCTTTACCGATTCTGAAAACCGCCCATGGACGGCTGGTTAAGGACAACAAGATAATCCGCCATATTGACCTTTGGTGCACCGATGTCCTGATCAGATATTACTACAAAGCAATTGGCAGTACCGCCGCGCTGCTCTGCGCCGTACGAAGGGAAATATGTCACTTTCTTATCGGTCGTTTCGAATGCAGTATGGCCAAGAGTTGACCTATCACCATAACGCCCTGTCCGCCAAAACCGGCAATTATCAAAGATTTTTCCATAAACCCTGCCCTTTTTGCTCAGAACTCGCCCAGCGGGAACTCGGAAGACGTAACATTCTTTATGTGCTCAAGAGATTCCGCCGGAGTCATTGCCCAGTTTGTAGGATACTCCAACGCATATTGAGCTTTTTGCTGGCTTTCCACAGTATCGGCGGCATTGTTCATACACACTCACGCTGGGCAACGACATTTGCCCAGGCCGGTAAGAGCATCCCTGCCATGGGCACGACGCACGGTGATTACTTCTACGGTGACATTCCTTGTACGCGCCCTATGACGGAAGCGGAGATCATGGGTGAGTATGAAAAAGAGACAGGTAAAGTCATTATCGAGGCCTTTAACGGCAAGACAGCTGAAGATATTCCCGGAGTTGTGGTATTCAGCCATGGTCCTTTCGCATGGGGAAAGGATGCGGTAAACGCAGTGCATAACGCCGTAGTGATGGAAGAAGTCGCTTTTATGGATCTGCATACAATGCTGCTCAATCCGGGCGCAAATAGAATGCAGCAGCATCTCCTTGACAAGCATTACCTGCGCAAGCATGGATCAAACGCCTATTACGGACAAAAATAACACAAACTGAACAGACCCGTTTTTCGAGTATCTTTATCGGAAAGCGGTCCTTATCTGTGCGGCTTTGATTTCTCAAGACTCCCGTCTTTATCTCCGCACGCGGTTGTGGTATAATAATAAGTATAAAATTACGGAGGTGCCCGATGATCCTGTATTTTCTGCAACCGGGAACTGCAAATATGTTTCGTCGCGGATCGCGTCAGCGACAGGACAGGAGGCCGTCTCCATCGTGGACTGCATCCGGCAGGGCGAGTATTCTTTCTCCGACGACTCTATCGGCATCGTTTCACCGACATATTTCTGGGCCTTGCCGAGCATCGTAAAAAGAATTCCTTGAAAAGGCAGCTTTCAATACGGACTATCTTTACTTCATCTCGACCTATGGCACAAACGCCGGGAGCTTCCGGGTATGCGGCAGGTCAGGCTATTCATGGGCGGACTATCGACGCCTTTTTACTCCGTTCGCATGGCCGATACGTGGACTCCGGTCTTCGATCTCTCACGCCGAAAAAGGCGGCGGTATTTACCAAAACCACGGAAGCGCAGCTTGACAGAGCGATCTGCCGGATCAGTGAACGACGCACCAACAGGCATATGTCACCGCGCGTCCCAGCTTTCGCTTGTGGAGACGATATCCCCTGCCGATCTATGACAAGAGCGCGCGGCGGACGGCGCATTTTCACGTAGAGGAGAGCTGCATAGGCTGCGGACTGTGCGCGAAGAAATGCCCTGTGCAGGCCATCGAAATGCAGGCAAGCAAGCCCGTCTGGGTCAAGGACAAATGCGTGATGTGCCTCGGCTGTCTGCACCGCTGCCCCAAGTTTGCCATACAGTATGGCAGGAACACGAAGAAGCATGGCCAGTACACAAATCCGAACGTGAAGCTGTAAGAAAAAATATCGCGGTTTGTCCGGACCGTATTGAAATATTTCTCTTTTTGTAATACCATTGACCCGAGAGCAGATACATATACCCGCTCAACAAAGCCATAGAAGGGAGGCAGAATCATGGCCGTCAATACCGACCGCAAGCTCCAGAATCAGGTGATTTATTCCGTATACGTCAGAAACCACACATTCCCGGAGGGCACGTTCCCGCGCCGTGATACCCGACCTTTGACCGTATCAAGTCCCTCGGCACGGACATTATATGGTTCATGCCGATCCACCCCATCGGCCTCAAGGGCAGGAAAGGCAGCCTCGGCTGTCCCTACGCGAACCGCGATTACCGCGATGTGAACCCCGAGTACGGCAGCATGGCGGACTTCATGGAGCTCGTCTCCGCGATACACGCGCGCGGCATGAAGTGCATGATAGACGTCGTCTATAACCACCCTCGCCCGACTCCGTTTTGTATTCCGAGCACCCGGAGTTCTTCTACCACGGCCCGGACGGCAAGCCCGGCAACAAGATCGGCGACTGGTCGGACGTCATCGACCTTGACTATAATAACCGCGCGCTGTGGGATTATCAGATAGCCTCGCTCAAAATGTGGGCAAGCTGGTCGATGGCTTCCGCTGCGATGTCGCGTCCTCGTGCCGG